>Ga0074195_1000210_pt1 | contig 138093 bp, 105 predicted proteins | sample EPASupsiteHSE623_FD_64525 | JGI IMG/M metagenome (GOLD analysis project Ga0074195, IMG submission 64525) | Bioremediated contaminated groundwater from EPA Superfund site, New Mexico - Sample HSE6-23 | ecosystem: Environmental > Aquatic > Deep subsurface > Groundwater > Contaminated ...
CGGAAGTTAAGCTCTTCAGCGCCGATGGTACTGCATGGGAGACTATGTGGGAGAGTAGGTCGCCGCCGATTCTTACACTAAAGCCCCATCAATCATTCGATTGATGGGGCTTTTTTTTGTCCTGCATAATCGCCTGGACTATCGATCCCGTAGTCCATCCGCATCGAGGATGGCAATCGTCTTGCCGTCCACCTGAATCAGCCCCTCCTCAGTCATTTTATTGAAGATCCGTGACAGGGTCTCGGAACTGGTACCGAGTAGGCTGGCCAATTGTCCCTTGGGAATATCGAGCACCACCCTATCCTGGCGCAGTTGTTCTTCCATCAAATAACACAAATAGAAGGCGAGTCGTCCCGGTACCTCTTTCAACGACAAATTTTCGATCTGGGTTGCAAATCGTCGCAGGCGCAACGACAGTACAGCCAGCATGTTGAGGGCGAGCGAGGGGGTGGAGGTGACCAAATGAACAAATTCAGCGCGAGGGAAGAAAAAGAGCTCTACCTCGGTCAGCGTCGCGGCATTGGCCGGAAAAGGGCTGCCATGGAAAACCGGAACTTCGCCGAATGGCTCGCCCGGCCCGAAAATGTGAAGGATCTGCTCTTTGCCGTCAAACGACATCTTGAAAATTTTCACCTTGCCGGCGGCCACCATGTAAAACCCAATGCCAGGATCGCCCTCATGGAAGATCGAAACGCCCTTAGTATAGCGTTTACTAACGCATATTTTTCCGATTTGGCGCAATTGTTCCACAGGCAGGCCGCTAAACAAGAGGCTGCCTGCCAACAGCTCGATTTTTTTTTGCATGTTGATAAAAAAATGTGTTTTTGATCTAGGTCAAAGAAAGTCTCCAAGAATGGAGTATCGTGCAGGCATACTACTGAGGGACGTTGTCGAACGCGACACAAAAAACCAGATAAGGAGAAAACCATGTTTTGTAACCAGTGTGAACAGACCGCTAAGGGGATCGGATGCAATATCGCCGGCGTTTGCGGCAAGAACGAAGAGGTCGCTGATCTCCAGGATCTCCTGATCCATGCCTTGCAGGGGCTGGCCCTTTATGCCCAGGAGGGACGAAAGCTGGGCCTTGTCGACGAGGCCACCGATCTTTTCACCTATGAAGCCATCTTTTCCACCCTGACCAACGTCGATTTCGACCCGGATCGTTTTGTGGTGCTGATCAGACGGGCGGTGGAATTGCGGGAGGCCACGAAGGCCAAGGTGGCTGCCGCCGGCGGCAAGATCGATTTCAGCGAGGCCCCGGCCACCTTTATCCCGGCCGACTCTGTCGCCGGGCTGGCCAGCCAGGGCAAGGAGCTCAACCTGATCGAGAACCTGGATACCGATACCAATATCCGCTCGCTCAAGCAGACCCTGCTTTACGGGCTCAAGGGTATTGCCGCCTACGCCGACCACGCCGCCATCCTCGGCCAGAAAGATCCGGCCATCGCCGCCTTCTGCTACGAGGCTTTGGCCGTGTTGCTCATACCCGGCTTGACCGTGGACCAATGCGTACCGGTGGCCATGAAGGCCGGTGAGGTCAATCTCCGGGCCATGGAGTTGCTCGATGCCGCCAACACCGGCACCTATGGCCATCCGGTGCCGACCCCGGTGCCGCTCGGTCATCGCAAGAACAAGTGCATCCTGATCTCCGGCCACGATCTGCACGATCTGGAACTGCTCCTGCAGCAGACCGAGGGCAAGGGCATCGACATCTACACCCACGGCGAGATGCTGCCCTGCCATGGCTATCCGGAATTGAAGAAATATCCGCATTTCTACGGTCATTTCGGTACCGCCTGGCAGAATCAGCATAAAGAGTTCCCCAATTTCCCGGGACCGATCCTGTTCACCACCAACTGTATCCAGAAGCCGCGGGACGACTACAAAGACCGGGTTTTCACCAACGGGCTGGTCGGCTGGCCAGGCGTCAAACATCTAGCCGACAAGGATTACTCGGCAGTGATCGAGATGGCGCTGGCCATGGACGGCTTCACCATTGATGCCAACAACGGCCAGGTGTTGGTCGGTTTCGCCCGCAATACCGTGCTCGGCGTTGCCGACAAGGTCATCGAGGCGATCAAATCCAAGGCCATCCGTCATTTCTTCCTGGTCGGCGGTTGTGACGGCGCCAAACCCGGTCGGGACTACTTTACCCGGTTCGTCGAGCAGATCCCCAAAGACTGCATGGTGCTGACCCTGGCCTGCGGCAAATTCCGCTTCTTTGACAAGCAATTGGGCGATATCGGCGGCATCCCGCGCCTGTTGGATGTCGGCCAGTGTAACGACGCCTATTCGGCGATCCAGATCGCGGTGGCCCTGTCCAAGGCCTTCGACTGTAGCGTCAACGATCTGCCGCTCTCCATGGTGTTGTCCTGGTACGAGCAAAAAGCGGTGGCCATCCTCCTGACGCTTCTGTACCTGGGCATCAAGGACATCCGCCTCGGACCGTCGCTGCCGGCCTTTATCTCACCGACCGTACTGGAGTTCCTGGTCAACACTTTCGACATCAAGCCGGTGGACACCCCGGAGGCGGACCTGAAGGCCATCCTGGGCTGAACCTAGTCCACTTTTCTTCAACCCCAACGCGTCTCGACCGGATCGATCGACCGGTCCGGTCGAGACGCGACTGGAACTCCTATGAACGAAAACCTAAAGACCTATCTCGTGCTGCCTCACTTTGACGCCGGTCTGCTGCGCCCGGAAGACCTTGAACATCTGGCCGCATTGGCGCGAAAGTACCAGATTCCGCAGACCAAGATCACCGGCGCCCAGCGGATCGCCTTCCTCGGCATGACACCCGAGGCCCAGGAGGCCCTGCGTGCCGAGCTGCGCATTCCGGAGACTCCGCCCCACACCCGCAATCGGGTGCACTATGTGCAGGCCTGCCCGGGCCGCACCTGGTGCAAATACGGCCATCAGGATGCCCTGCGTTTGGGCGAGCGGATCAAAACGATCGAACTGGACGGTCCCCTGCCCGCCAAGGTCAAGGTGGGGATTTCCGGCTGCCGCTTCTGCTGCTGTGAATCGTGGCTGCGCGACGTGGGCCTCACCGGCGAGAGCAAGGGTTGGCGCTTTACCTTTGGGGGCAACGGTGCCGGCCGGCCGCGTATCGGCGATGTGGTGGCCGAGGAATTGAGCGACGACGAGGCCGTGGCCCTGGTCACGAAAGCATTGAATTACTATCTCCGTGAGGCCAGGTTCAAGAGCAGGTCCGCCCGGTTCATGGAACGCTTCGGCATCGAGGCCCTGAGAAAAGCGGTCCTCGGTTGAGCAACAATAATTTCCACGAAGAAATAAAATGAAAATACGACGAAAGATCATTCAGATAGATGATGCATTATGCAATGGCTGCGGCCAATGCGTTCCCGATTGCGCCGAAGGCTCGTTACGGATCGTTGACGGCAAGGCCCGGCTGGTGGCGGACAAACTCTGCGACGGCCTCGGGGCCTGCCTCGGTTCCTGCCCGACCGGGGCCTTGAAAATCATCGAGCGCGAGGCCGACGAATTCGACGAAGAAGCGGTAGAGCATTTTCTCGCCGGCAAGAAAAGTGAACAAGAAGCGGCCGCCCCCCCCGCCGGCGGCTGCCCCTCGGCCCGATTACAGACCCTGCAACCGCTGTCGCCCTGCCAGATGGCCAATCTGCCCGGTGTCCAGACCGGTTCGGCCTTGTCGCACTGGCCGGTGCAGATCCGGTTGATCCCTCCGACCGCCCCGTTTCTGGAAAACTGCGATCTGCTGGTGGCCGCCGACTGTACTGCCGTGGCCTATGCCGGCCTCCAGAAGGATTTTCTCGCCGGCCGGGTGGTGATGATGGGCTGCCCCAAGTTCGACGACCAGCAACTCTACGTCGACCGGTTCACCGAGATCTTTCGCACCCGCAAGCTCAAGTCGCTGACCATCCTGATCATGGAAGTCCCCTGCTGCCACGCCATGCTTCAGATCGTCAAGAAGGCCTGGGATGCTGCCAAACCCGATTTTCCCATCCGCCAGGTGGTCGTTTCCACCCGGGGCGAGATCAAGGGAGAGGTTGCCTGGTAACGCCCTCCCCTCCTTCCCTCCGCCCTGCCCCGGACCGTTGACCTCCTTGCAGCGGCACCGGGGCGGTTTTCAATTCTTTGTCCGATTTTCCCCTGATTCGGTTCTTGTCCTCCGGGACAACGTCGGCTACGCTGTGCCGGTCGAGTCATCGTCCCCGACAGACCACCCTTTTTTTGCGTGCGACCGCCCATGAAAACCAACCTGACCCTGATCGGTATGCCCGGTGCCGGCAAGAGCACCATCGGTGTTATTTTGGCCAAAAACCTGTCGCTCGGCTTTATCGACACCGACGTGCTCATCCAGATCAACCGGCAGAAATCATTGCAACAGATCCTCGACGAATCCGGTCATCTCGCTCTGCGGGCCATTGAGGAAGAAGAAATCCTCAAACTCAACGTCAGCCGCCATGTGATCGCCACCGGCGGCAGCGCTGCCTACAGCCATGCGGCCATGACCCACTTGCGCACGATCTCCATGCTCGTCTTTCTTGAGGCCTCCCTTGCCGAAATCGAACGACGCATCCATAACTTTGCCACGCGCGGTATCGCCAAAACAGCAAATCAAACCTTCCGCGAACTCTTCGACGAGCGCCAGGGGTTGTATAAACACTGTGCGGAATTGACGATACCCTGCGACGATCTGGACCAGGAAGAGATTGCCGCCATCATCGCCCAAAGGGTTTCGCATAGTTTGCACAAATCAATCTGAAGACTTTTCAATACCTTCCAGTTTTTTCTAGGTATTTTTACCTATTCTTTGACTTCCATTTGAAATCTCATACAATCCTAACAAAGACCGATCGGGTATCGGCCTGTTGCCACCACGGAAAACAGCGCCGACAAATTCGGTAATGCATGCCTCGGCGCACCGAAAACCGAGGAAAAAGTGATCATCAGGGATGAGGGGTTGTATGAAATTTTCATCGATTCGGTTCAAGCTCATTGTCGGCGGTATTCTCATTGTCTTTGTTCCCCTGGCAGTGAGCGGGTATGTGGCCAAAAACAATTCCGCCACCGCCGTTACCACATACAGCAAGGCCAATGCGCAATCCATCGCCGAAGGCCTGGCGATGCAGGTTTCGGCCACCCTGGAGGGAGAGATCAAATTTGCCGCTGCCTTTGCCGGCCGGACCCAGGTGAAGATCGCCGCCGAGGCAGTCCAATCCAAGGGGATTGAAGGCGCCACCGAGGCCATCGAAGTAATTCGCAAGGATCTGCATAAGCGTTTTGAACAACTCAAGACCAATTACCAGGCCATTCTGCTGACAGATGCCAACGGCAAAATCTATGCCTCCGAGGCCACATCGGAAGAGGAACTCAAAGGTTTGGACATCGCCAACCATCCTCTTTACCATGAGGCCAAGGGCTCAAAAAAGACAGTGAGCGGCGACATGGTCCGCTCCAAGGCAACCAATGAACCGGTCATCTTGCTGTGCGGACCGGTTTTTTCCGACAATGGCGTCTTTCTCGGGATTTTTGGGGCCCTCCTGAAAGGTTCTGTTCTTACCGACCTGGTCACGGCCAAAAAATTAGGGGAAACCGGCTACTGTTTCATGGCCAACAAGGAGGGCATCATCAACGCCCATCCCGACACTAAGAATGTCCTGCAACTCGATCTCAAGACCCTGAAGGGTATGGAAAACATCACCAAGGAGATGATGGCGGGCAAAACCGGGTCGGAAGCCTATGTCTATAAGGAGATCGACAAGGTGGCCGGGTATGCGCCGATCAAGCTCAAGGGATGGAGCGTTGCCGCCACCCAGAACGCCAGTGAATTTCTGGCCAGCGTCGTTTCCCTGCGCAACACCATCGCCCTGATCACTCTCCTCTCTGTTGCCGTGGCCGCTATCCTCATCTTTCTCGCCGCCAACTCCATCGTCCGGCCGATCAACAAGGCGGTCGCCGGTCTCAAGGACATCGCCCAGGGCGAGGGGAACCTCACCATGCGCCTGGCCGTGACCTCCAAGGACGAGGTCGGCGAACTGGCCAAATGGTTCAACACCTTCATTGAGAAGCTGCAAACCATCATCGGCAGAATCAGCGAGAACACCAGGGAGGTGAATCTGGCCATCAAGGAATTGACCGATATTGCCGTCTCCCTGTCGAAAAACGCCGACGAGACTTCCGGCAGGGCCAATAACGTCGCCAGCGCCGCCGAAGAGATGAGCGTCAATCTCAACGGCGTGGCCGCCGCCATGGAACAGTCCACCACCAACACCACCATGGTCGCTAGCGCCGCCGAAGAGATGACCGCGACCATCAATCAGATTGCCCAGAATGCGGAACAGGCTCATTCGATTTCGGAAAAGGCGGTCCATCAGGCCTCCAGCACTTCCGACAAGATGGCCGAACTGGGACAGGCCGCCCTGGCGATCGGCAAGGTTACCGAGGCCATTACGGAAATATCCGAGCAGACCAACCTGCTGGCCCTCAACGCCACCATCGAGGCCGCCCGGGCCGGCGAGGCGGGCAAAGGGTTTGCGGTGGTAGCCAACGAGATCAAGGAACTGGCCAAGCAAACCGCCGCCGCTACCCTGAACATCAAAAACCAGATCGACGGCGTGCAGGGGACAACCAGATCGACGGTGGACGAGATCAACCAGATCACCAAGATCATCAACAGCGTCAATGAGATCGTGGCCACCATCTCCACGGCGGTCGGCGAGCAATCCGCGGCCACCGGGGAAATCGCCGACAATATTGCCCAGGCCTCCCTGGGCTTGGGCGAGGTGAATGAAAACGTCAGCCAGAGTTCGGCCGTGGCTGGAACCATTACCCAGGATATTGCCGGTGTGCACAATGCCTCCGTGGAAATTTCGAGGAGCAGTCAGCAGGTTTCCTCGAGCGCCGGCCGGTTGCAGGATCTGGCCAATGAACTGCAAGATATTGTCAACACCTTCAAAATATGAATCGGGAGGGACGAGCGGAACAGGCCGACGAGGGATTGGAAGGGATGGGGATCCCACGCATCAGGTTTTCCTGACCGTGAAGGGAGGATCATTCTTGCACAGGGCGCCGAGGTATACTGACCGCGGCGCCCTGCGCTTTTCTCATGTTCGCGCCCCCAGACCGCGGCAACCACCGTGACCCGAGTAGAAGCGGATCGGGACGCCATGCCCCGAACCACCACGGAGCCACTGTTCATTCGCATTTGCGTTCAGATTATCTTGTCCGGTTTTTACAAGATGGTCTCGTCAAAAAAAGTGGCTTCTGTCATTTCGAGGAGCAAATCAACGAGAGATCTTCAATTATTTCTGAGATTTCTCACTGCGTTCGAAATGACAAAACGAAGTTTTCCCGCTTTTCGCGGACCATCACGCTTCGCAAGATCACGTCGCTCACATTCCAATTACAGCGAAACACCCCGGAATTTCTCCACTTGGGCCGACAGGCCGTAAAGTCCCCCCGCCCGGCGGCGAAACCAACCGGGTGTCAATGTTGCCGGTGTCGCTTTGATCGCTTTGACCGGAGATTAACCCGAAGTCGCGAAAACCCTGCCGCACTCTTGGCGACCGGTTATTCCACAGACAACCCCACACAACTCCGCCGGAGCCGATCTCTGCGCACGCATGTGCGCCCTTCCCGGAAACAGGCCGTTGTGAACGGTTCCGTTTTCAACAAAAAAGGAGGTCTCCTCGACGAGAAGGCCCCCTCATTATTTGTCCCACCAAGGAAAGTTTTTTGGTTATCGCCGATCAGACCTTGAAGCGATGAACCATGGCGTTGAGTTCTCCGGCCAACCGGGAAAGGGCGGTTGCGCTCTGATCGACTTCGGTGCTGTTGCGGGACATGTTGGCGGCCGCATCCTTGACCTCGCTGATTTCCTGAGCGATCTGGGAAGAGACCACCGACCCCTGGGAGACGTTCTCGCTGACCTCGCCGATGCCCGCCGACGCCTGGCCGATATTGCTGGCGATCTCTCTGGTGGCGGCGGACTGCTCGTCCACCGCCCCGGCGATCACGCCGACAATCTGATTGACCTCGTTCACCACTTTGGTAATGGCGGCGATTTCAGCCACCGTGCCCTTGGTCGAATGCTGGATACCTTCAACCCGTTGCTTGATTTCGTTGGTCGCGGTAGCCGTCTGCCGCGCCAGTTCCTTGATCTCGTTGGCCACCACCGCAAATCCCTTACCCGCCTCGCCGGCCCGAGCCGCCTCGATGGTGGCGTTGAGGGCCAGAAGATTCACCTGCTCGGAAATATCGGTGATGGTTTCGATGACCTTGCCGATATCCTTGGCCGATTCCCCCAGTTCGCTGATCTGTATCGAGGCCTTTTCCGTCTGACTCACCGCCCCGGAAGTAATTTCGCTCGCTTTTTCAGCATTGTCGGCGATCTGAGTGATGGTGGCAGTCATCTCCTCGACAGCGGCCGCCACCATGGTGACGTTGCTGGAGGCCTCTCCCATGGCCACGGCCATGGCTCCCATGTTCGCGCTCATCTCCTCGCCGGCGGCGGCCACGGTGTTGGCCTTGCCGGAGGTCTGGTTGGCGCCGGAGGACATCTGCTTGGCAATGTCCAGCAACTGCCGGGACGAGGTCTGGAGCTGGCCGGCATTCTGGGCCACATCCCGGACCACTGTCTGGATCTTGCCGATAAAGACGTTGAACCATTTGGCCAACTCGCCCATCTCGTCCTGGGTTTTCACCTCCAGCCGATGGGTCAGGTCCCCTTCCCCCTCGGCAATGTCCTTGAGGCCTGCCACCACCTGATGAAGCGGTTTGGTGATGGCGTTGACCAGAAAATAGGACAAGCCCAGGAAGGCGACAATGCCGAGGGCCACGATGGTCGAAATAGTCATCATCGCCGATTTGGTCTGCCGCGCGATGATCTCATTGGTCAGGCTGACCGTGGCCTCAACCGGCTCAATGGCCTTCTTGCCCGCGCCGTCGAGTTGCCTGGTGGCTTCCCGTTCCTTGACGCCAAGGGCTTGGGACTGCTCGATCAATTTGAGAAAATCCTGAATCGTTCCCTTGATTTCCTTGGCCTGCTCGACAAATTTCTTGTTCTGGAGCGCAACCGAGGTCTCGTGCAGGGCCGGGATGCTCGTTTTAACGATGTTGTCGGTAAGCTTCTTGAAGGTGGTGATCAGCCCGGTGTCGCCGGAGAGGAGAAATTGATATTGCAGGCCCTGAAGTTGCAGAAAACCGATTTTGCAATCACGGACGATATTGAGCATCTCGTTGTCGACAGCGCTAAGATCCGAGCCCTCCATCTGCAGTTCGGCCTGGCGGGCTTCCAGAGTCGCCTGGATCGATCCCAGGAGCTCCAAAGCCCGGAGCAAGGGTTGCATCATGTCTTTCTTGAGTTGTTCCTGCTGCCCGTGGGTTTTGGCCACCTCGGCGAAAACCTGCTGATACCGTCCCAGCAGATCCTTGACCGTGCCGAGCTGTTTGGAGATTTCCTGGTTGTCGCTTTTTTGGGTCGCGGCCTCAACGGCCTTGCCGGTGTCGAGCAATAACTGTTCGAACTGTCCCTTGACCTCGTTGGCAAAAAACTGAAGATAGGTCTTTTCGGCGATCCGGGCATCCTGAAGCAGGGTAATGAGCCGGTTGAAATCGGCCTTGGTGGTATTGGCTCGATTGATATTGCCATAATAATGGATCCCGGTCGCCACCAGCGTCAGGATAATCACAATCGTAAAGAGCACCAATCCATAGAGTCTGGTTTTAAGGCTTGGAGCGAGAAGCGAAAAGGTCATGGGCATATTCCGTTCAAAGAGGAGGTTAGGGAGACCTGTTGAGACGTCTTCAAGGTTGCGGGAAAAAAAGCCGTACGACCGAAATAATGCAAAAGGGACATAAAAAAACCCCGATATCGGTGTCAAACCAGATACCGGGGTCCAGGCACGCCCTTTATTTGACTTCCAGCTTGGCCATGGCTGCCGGATCGCCATTGTAGATGCCGCAGCCGATCACCACGTCAACGCCGTCGGACATGGTGCATTTTTTTACAAACGACACCTTGCGGACAATATCCTTGGTGCCGGGAACCGGCCAATAATACTCGACCCATCCTTGTCCGGTTTCATTGGCCACGTTATTCATGGCGACAAAGAAGCGTTTGCCCTTCTCGTCTTTCAGGCCGATCAACTCGTTGCCTTCCATCTTGAATTTGATCGGGTGCATCAACATTTTGGTTTCCTTGAGGCTATGAATCCAGATGTACGTTCCCTCAAACAGGAAAGAACTCCCCTTCCCCTTGAACTTGGGAAAAGCCGCCGGTCCTTCCTTTTTTAAGAGGGTGCAGGCCTCATCGACCTTGGCGACAATGGCCTCCGGAGCGGTGGGAGTCTCCTTGGCGGTTGATTTTGCATACGCCTCGGATTCCGCGGCAAGTTGCTCGGGGGTTGTCTCAGCAAAACCGGGAGCAGCGAGCAACGCCAAAAGAAGTGTGCATACCAGGGTGTTGACGATTTTTTTCACAACGGCCTCCTTGAACAGTGAAAAGGAAGAAGCTTTCCCGTGACTGTTGGCGTCGCCTTAGGAATCGTCCGGCTTCACCTTCGGTCTCTGCCCGACCCTCGCCGTGCGGACGGAAAAGCAATAAAAAAACCACTGTGAAATTTATATCAAAATGAATGGATTAGAGTCAAGGCGCCCGGATTCTTTTTTATGCCGATTGGCAGGACGGGCGTTTGGGCACAGCGGCAGGGGAGAGGGAAGGCCTCACGGGAAACGAGGCGTATGGCCAGGCAAACACCCCTTTCCCACTACGGCTGATTGATCGAAAACTCCTCGAACACCGCCTGGATGGGGATAGCGAAGCCGATCCCCTGGGTATCCCGAACGATCATGGTATTGATGCCATGCACCAGACCGCGCTCGTCGATCAAGGGACCGCCCGAGTTGCCCGGATTGATCGGGGCATCGGTCTGGAGCAGGATCTCACCGGTCTCCTTGTCCTGGCGGTAGCCGGAAAAGATGCCCGCGGTGACGGTGTTGCGCAGCCCCGAAGGATTGCCGATGGTGTAGACCTTGTTCCCTTGCTGGAGCAAAGCGCTCTTATCGGCAGGCTTCAGAGGTACGGCCTTGGCGGAATAGAGGGAGAGGATGGCCAGATCCCGTTTGGCGCTGACCCGGACGGACTGGGGATTGTACTCGCTGCCGTCGGCGAGGAAGATCTTGATCTCCGAGGTCGATTTCGGTTTTTCCATCTCCCTGAGCCGCGCCTCCGCCTCTTGCTGAGCGGGCAGGGCTTTGGCCAGTTGTCGTTCCTTTTCCTGGAGGGTGATGACCAACTGGCGGCGAGCGGGGCTGTCTTCCATTCGTTTGAGCCAGTTGCGGATTTCGGCGATCTGTTCCTGCTCGAGATCGATCATCCTCCGGTTGGTTTTCACCTTATGGCGGATTTCATCCAACTGGCCGATTTTCTGTTCGACCACGTGTTTGTTGGTGACAACGATGGAGTCGGTAAGAAAAAACCCCGAGCCCAGGGTACCCCAGGGGGTTTCGATGGCCACGGTGCCGTTTTTTGCCTGCTCGAGGGAAGCGAGAGGAGTGGTCGTCGACGTCGCCGGGGGTAGTTCCATTCGCTGCGGTATCGGTTTGGCCACCTCCGGCATCGGTTTCTTTTCCACCGCCGTAGTCACGGCAGGTTGCGGGGGCGGCGGTTGCACCGGTTCGGGTTTGTTGCCCGCGGTCAGATAATAGGTCAGTGCGGCGGTGACCGCCACCAACACCAGGGCCGAGCCGATTTTCGTTGTTGGAGCGGCCTGTTGCGGGGTTGGTTCGGATGATTGGTCGGGCGGCGGCGGCGCGCTCTTCTCTTGCTCGCGCTCCCTCGCCTGTTCGAATTTGCGAAACAGCAGACCGCAGGCCTCGCACTCCACCCGGTTGGTCTGTTCATGGGCACATTTGGGGCAACGGATTGTTTCTGTCGTCATGATGGAGGCTCGTGGGGCGGCGATAGCGCCGGGCTGTCAAGGTGAGCATTTCGCCGGAAAGGCGACCCGTTGTTTTCAGGATAGCAGGTCCCCACCTCTGGAACAATGCCCGGAATCGTTTTTTTTGACCGGCTCGACCAGAAAAGGTTTCCAAAGAAGGTTCCGCGCTGGCCGCAATACCCGCATAAAAAAGGCGGGGCCTTCCCGCCCCGCCTTGCTCGCCCGATAAGGGTGTCCGGCAAACTATTTCTTGACCACTTCCACCCTCCGGTTGAGGCTGCGGCCCTCTTCCTTGCGGTTGTCGGCCACCGGTGCCTCCTGGCCGCGGCCCACGGCGCTCATCCGGTCGGCGGCAATGCCCTTGCCCACCACCGCGGCCATCACCGCCCTGGCCCGGTCCTCGCTCAGTTTCATGTTGCTCTCCGCGATGCCGACGTTGTCGGTGTGGCCCTCGATGCTCACCTTGAGCGCGGGCACGCCCTTGAGCAGGGCGGCGATCTGGTTGATGCTGCCCTCGCTGTCCGGCTTGATGGTTGCCTTGCCGGTGTCGAAATTGATGTGGTAGGTGATGAATCCGTCCTTGTTGAGCTGTTTTTCCAGCTCGTTGACACTGATCTCCTGCTTCATCTCCTGCTTTTCCACCATGAGCAGCATGTAATCCTGATACCCTTCGCTGGCCCCGAGGTAGATCCAGAATTCGTTGCCGCCCTTAGTCAGGGTCATGGTGGTGTAACGGTCATAGGAGGTGCCACCGTAGGATTCGCCCAGGTATTTCGAGGCGGTTTCCGGCAAGGAGGGGTAGGCATCGGGGCCATAGTCGCCCATCACCGTGCCGCCATCCTTTTTCACCGCATTCTGGAAGTTGCGGACGACCTGCAGGGCGCTGACCGAGGTGGCGCCCTCTTTCAGCTTGTAGCTGATGGCGTGGATCCTGCCCTCGATTGTGGTGTAATCCTCGGGATTGTTCCATTCCTTGAGTTCGGGTTTGGGGAATCCGACCGCATCGAATTCCGTGGTCCCGCAGCTGTAGATTTCAAAGTTGGGCATCCGGGTAAACAGCGGGTGATCCTTGCACTTCTCCGCATCCGCGGACCAGGCGGACGAACCCAAGGACAAGGATGCAACCACGCTGGCAGCGACAACAAACCGTTTCATACGTTTCTCCTTTTTACGTTTGTTTGGGTGAAGGAACACAGCAGAATTCGCTAGCCAGTATAGAGGAAAGGGACCGTCTTGTTCAAGGACGGAATACGGCGATTATCAGTCCGGCGGCGCGGCGCTCAGGTGCCGAACAGATAGAGGCAGGCCAGCACCGAGCAGACCACCCCGGCCAGATCGGCGAGGAGGGCGGCGGCCATGGCGTGGCGGATGCGACGCACCTGCACCGCGCCGAAGTAGACCGCCAACACGTAGAAGGTGGTTTCGGTGCAGCCCTGGAGGGTGGAGACCAGATAGCCGGTGTAACTGTCCGGACCGATGGCCGGGTCACCCAGCAGGGAGGCCAGGACGGCATAGGCGCCGGAACCGGAAAGGGGTCGCAGCAGAGCCATGGGCAGGGCTTCTGCGGGCAGACCCAGGGGCGCGGTAAAGCGGCCCAGCGCCCCCACCAGCAATTCCAGGGCACCGCTGGCGCGGAGCATGGCCACCGCCACCAGGATGACCACCAGGTAGGGGATGATCCGCAGGGCCACCTGGAACCCTTCCTTGCCACCCTCGACCATGGTCTCGTAGACCCGTACCCGGCGCCAGGCCCCGAACCCGAGGAAAAAGACCATCAGGCCGGGGATGATCCAGGGCGAAACCACCTGGCCGTAGAGGATGGCCACCGGCACCAGGGCAATCAGGCCGGCCAGGGCAGCGACGCTCACCCAGAGGGGACAGGGCCGACCCTCCACTTCCAGGGGTTCGGCCGGCGGAAGGGCGGAGTCGACCAGCCGGGATTCGGTTGCCGGCGCGGCCAGCGGCGGCGGCGCGGCCGACCAGCGGCTGAAGAGCTTGGCCGCGAGAATGGCCACCGTGGTCGAGCCGATGGTGGCGAACAGGGTGGTGGGCAGGATGGCGGCGGGATCGGCCGAACCGGCGGCGGCCCGCAGGGCGATCACCCCGGTGGGCAGGAGGGTGACCGAGGAGGTGTTGATCGCCAGAAAGAGCACCATGGCGTTGGTGGCGGTGCCGGGCTGGCTGTTGAGTCTGTCCAGCTCCTGCATGGCCCGGATGCCGAACGGCGTGGCCGCGTTGCCCAGGCCCAGGGCATTGGCCGAGAGGTTGAGGATCATGACGCCCATGGCCGGATGCTCGGCGGGCACGTCGGGAAAGAGCCGGACCAGCAACGGCCGGATCAGGCGGGCGATGAGCCGCAGCATGCCGCCGGCCTCGGCCACCTTCATCAGGCCCATGAACAGGGTCATCACCCCCACTAGGCCGATGGCCAGGGTAACGGCGCCGCTGGCCGCCTCGATCATCGCCCTGGAGAGCAGTTCCATGGGCGCAGCAGCGCCTTCGACCGGTATCCAGGTCAACTGCCGCCAGCCGGCGAAGACAAAGGCCACGCTCACCATGGCCAGGAAGATCCCGTTCATATCCGTCTCTATGATGCCGTTGGTGGGATCAATCCCGGTAGCGGCGCACCAGATCGGTGTAGGCGTCGATCCGCCGGTCGCGGAGATAGGGCCAGGTGCGACGGACCTGCTCGCTACGTCGCCGGTCGAGGTCGACCACCACCACCTGCTCCCGGTCGGTGGCGGCCATGGCCAGCAGCTCGCCCTGACAACCGGCGACAAAGCTGGTGCCCCAGAACTGCGCCCCGGCCCCGACCCCGGAGGGATCGGCCTCGAACCCCACCCGGTTAACGCTGATCACCGGGATGGAGTTGGCAATGGCATGGCCGCGCTGGATGGTGATCCAGGCCTCGCGTTGACGGTGTTGCTCTTCCGGGTCGTCGGCGGGATCGGCGCCGATGGCCGTGGGGTAGAGGAGCAGTTCGGCCCCTGCCATGGCCATCAGCCGGGCTGCCTCCGGATACCACTGATCCCAGCAGACCAGCACCCCGAGCCGGCCCACCGAGGTGGTGATGGGGGTGAAGCCGAGGTCGCCGGGGGTGAAGTAGAATTTCTCGTAATAGCCGGGATCGTCGGGGATGTGCATCTTGCGGTAGCGGCCGGCGATGGAGCCGTCCGCCTCCAGGACCACGGCGGTGTTGTGATAGAGGCCCGGCGCTCGCCGCTCGAAGAGCGAGGTGACGATCACCAACCCCAGCTCCTTCGCCAATCCGCCGAAGACCTCGGTGGCCGGTCCGGGGATCGGTTCGGCCAGGTCGAAGCAGGCGGCATCCTCGGTCTGGCAAAAATAAGGGGTGCAGTGCAGCTCCTGCAAAACCGCCAATCGGGCGCCCTGGGCCGCGGCCTCGCGAATGCCGGCAATGCTTTTCTCGATGTTGGCCTGGCGATTGGCGGTGCACTCTTGCTGCACCAGGCCGACGCGAAGGGTGTTCATCATGGCAATACTCCTTGGGGAATCTGCATGGTGACGCAGTGGAGCGAACCGTGCTGGGCGATCAGGGGACGGCAGTCAATGGCGACGATTTCGCGGTCCGGGAAAAGTCGGCCGATGGTTGCCAGGGCCGCTCCATCCTGGGGAACCCCGTAGGTCGGCACCAGGACCGCGCCGTTGATGATGAGGAAATTGGCGTAGGTGGCCGGCAGCCGGTGGCCGTCGGTGGCAAAACAGGGCTGGGGCCAGGGCAAAGGAACCAGGCGATAGGGCTGGCCGCCGGCGGTGCGAAAAGCCCGCAACTCGGCCTCCATGGCGGTCAGCGCCGCAAAATGCTCGTCGGTCGGGTCGTCGCAGCGGATGTAGGCAATGGTGTCCGCGGCACAGAACCGGGCCAGGGTGTCGATGTGGGCGTCGGTGTCGTCGCCGGCCAGATACCCGTTTTCCAGCCAGAGGAAGCGGGAGACGCCGAGGAGTTCGCTCAAGGCCAGCTCGATCCCCTGCCGGTCGAGATGGGGATTGCGGTTGGGGCTGAGCAGGCAGGCAGCGGTGGTTAACAGGGTGCCGTTGCCGTCGCTCTCGATGCTGCCGCCCTCCAGGACCAAGCCGGGGATGCGGACTTTGCTGCGGCCAAAGGCCCCTGCTCGGGCCAGGTTGGCGGTGATCCGGTTGTCGAGGTCGGCGGCGAATTTCAGGCCCCAGGCGTTGAAGCCGAAGTCGAACAGCACCGGGGCCTCGCCTTCCCGCACCGTGATCGGTCCGAAATCCCGGGCCCAGGTGTCGTTGGTCCCCATCCGGTGCAGGGTGACCCGCTGCATGTCCACCCCGGCTTGGTCAAGCTGTTGCCACACCGGTTCGATGACCGGGGCCACGATCAGCAGCCGTTCGAACCGGCTGACCGCCCGGGCAATGTGGACAAAAACCTGCTCGACCAGCGCCAGATGGTCGCGCCAGTCGCTGTCCGCGTGCGGCCAGGCGAGCAGCACGCCGTCCTGTGGTTCCCACTCGGCCGGGAGACGTCTGAACATGGAATATTTCCTGAAAAGGTTGAGGTTCGGGGGGACGGCGCATCCTAGCCCATCCGTTGCGGCTTGTAAACAGGCGCACCCGTCCATGGTCTTTCTGCTCGACTTTGCGGGAAAAACCGAACATTTTTTTTAAAGGTTGACTCGACCACGTCTGATAATTAATTTTATTTCGATATTTTTCATGCAGTTACCAGCTCGTTATCCGCCGAAATCGCGTTCCTCGCTCTCACAAGGTGGCACGGCCACCCGCCGTTAGGTACAAGAGACATGAAAAAGCAACTCCTCGAACTGCTCGTTTGCCCCCACTGCCTGCCCGGCGAACACCCCCTCGCTGCCGACATCATCCAAGAGCGCGGCGGCGACATCGAAACCGGCACCCTCACCTGCACGCACTGCGGCGCCCTCTTTCCCATCGTCGACGGCGTGGCCCTGCTCGACCCCCATGCCACCGACAGCCAGCGGGCCGGCAACCGGTACGAGACCGACGAGGTGGTGTCGTCCTATTTGTGGAGCCATTACGGCGAGTTGCTGGGCGACGAACAGGCCTCGCAGGCCTATGCCGCCTGGGCCGGGCTGATGCAGCCCCAGGGAGGTGTGGCCCTGGATGCCGGCGGGGCGGTGGGCCGCTTCACCTTCGAGATGAGCACCCGGTGCGATTTCGCCCTCGGCATCGACACCTCCCAGGCCTTTATCCGGGCGGCGCGGCAGTTGATGCGGGAGCGGGCCATGGTGGTGCCGCTCAAGGACGAGGGCTTGCTGCGCCGGGAGGTCACCATCCGCCTGCCCGAGGAGTGGCGCAGCGACCGGGTGGAATTCATCGTGGCCAACGCCCTGGCCCTACCGCTGCGGCAGCAATCGATCGCGCTTTTCTCCTCGCTCAACCTGGTCGACAAGGTGCCCTCGCCGCTCCGCCACCTGCGGGAGATGAACCGGGTCACCCGCACGACCAACGCCCAATTGGTGCTTTCCGATCCCTTTTCCTGGTCCACCGAGGCCGCCCCGGTTGACGAATGGCTGGGCGGCAAGACCGACGGCCCGTTTGCGGGCAAGGGCTTGGCCAACGTGGCGGCCCTGCTGTCCGAAGATGACGGCCAAATGACCCCGGCCTGGCGGGTCGACGAACCCGGCAGTGTCTGGTGGAAGATCCGCACCCACAGCAATCACTATGAACTGATCCGCAGTTGCTTCATCCATGCCAGCCGATAGGAGGGAACCGATGTTGCTCGATACGGTCTGCCGTCTTTGCTCTTCCTGCTGTCCCATCGAGGCCGAGGTGGAGGACGGCCGTCTGCTCGGGGCCCGGCGCAAATCCTTTCTCGACCCGGACAAGCGGCTGGCCTGCGCCAAGCTGGCCGCTGCCCCGGCAATCGTCTATTCGCCGGCCCGGCTGACCAAACCGCTGATCAGGAAGGACGACGGCTCCGGCTTCCGCGAGGCCGGCTGGGACGAGGCCCTGGACCGGGTGACCGCGCACTTCCGCCGCCACCGACGGCAATCCGGGCCGCAGGCCGTGGCTTGGCTGCGGGGCATGGCCGCCGACTGGGGCGCGCCCTGGGATTATCCCAACCGGCTGATGCACGCCTTCGGCTCCCCCAACACCATCGGCAACGGCTCGATCTGCTTCGTGGCCCGCGACTTCGCCCACACCTACACCTACGGTTCCATGGCCTTTCCCGAGGCCAAGAACGCCCAGTGCATCATCGTCTGGGGCAAGAACGACGGCAACACCGCCCTGGGCGCGGCCGAGGGCATCCACTGGGCCCAGGAACACGGGGCCACGCTGATCGTCATCGATCCGGTCCGGACCGCGCTCGCCCGTAAGGCCGATCTCTGGCTCCAGATCAAGCCGGGCTTCGACGGTCTCTTGGCTATGGCCATGATCAACGAGATCATCCGGGAAAACTGGTATGACGCCGAATTCGTCGCCCGCTACACCGTCGGCTTCGAGGAATTGCGACAGGTGGCGGCCCGCTATCCGGCCGAGACGGTGGCTCCCCAGATCTGGCTGAGTGCCGACCGGATCCGGGAGGTAGCCCGGCTCTACGCCACCATCAAGCCGGCCGCCATCGTCGACGGCAACGGCCTGGACATGCACCGCGAGGTCTTCGACACCACCCGGGCCGTGGCCATGCTCCGCGCCCTCACCGGCAACCTCGACCAGCCGGGGGGCGACGTGTTGCCCCAGCCGATCCCGGCACGCAACATCCAGCTCAGGGAGCGGCTGCCCGAGGGGGCGGCCCCCATTACCCGCGACTACCCCCTGTTCAACACCTTTTCCCCCACCTGGGGCAACCAGGTGCAAGGCTGCGTGGTCGACGCCATCCTCGACGAACACCCCTATCCGCTCAAGATGGTGGTGGTCCAGTCCGGCAACCCCCTGGTGACCATGGCCGATTCCACCCGCACCCGCGCCGCCTTCGCCAAGTTGGAGACCCTGGTGGCGATCGACCTGTTCATGACCGAGACCGCCAAACTGGCCGACGTCGTCCTGCCGGCCGCCAGTTGCTTCGAGAAGACCCAGCTCAACCGGGCCGCCATCCGCAACAACCCGATCATTCTGCAGAACGCGGTGATCGAGCCGGTGGGCGACTGCTGGCCGGACTGGCGGATCGTCTTCGAATTGGGGCGACGGCTGGGGCATGGCGAGGATTTCCCCTGGCAGACCGCCGAGGAGGCCATCGACTACCAGTTGGAACCCGCCGGGGTGACGGTGGCAGATTTGCGCGCCCACGGCAAGACCGGGCTACGGATCGAGGAACAACGTTATCAGAAATACCGGGATCAGCCCTTCCGGACCCCCTCGGGCAAGGTGGAATTCTTCTCCCGGCGCCTGGCCGAGGCCGGATTTGCCGGGGTCCCGTTCGAACGCGGCCTGGGCGACGACCCGATCAGCTTTGCCGACCAGAGCTGCGACTATCCGGTGTTGGGGATCAGCGGCAGCCGCGACATCCGCTTCACCAATTCCCAGTTTCGCACCATCCCTGCCCTGCTCCAAGGAGGTACGGGCTGTGTGGTCGATATCCACCCCGACGATGCCACTCGACAAGGCTTTGCCGAGGGCGACCGGGTGCGGATCGAAACCCCGAAGGGGGAAATCGAGATGTTGGCCCGGCTCTCGACCGCGGTGCGACCCGGCACGGTCCGCCTCGCCTGGGGCTGGGGCGATTTCGATCCCCGCGCCAATCTCAACACCCTTACCGAGGACGACCGCCGCGGTCCGGTCACCGGCACCTCCACCAGCCGGAGCTTCATGTGCCGACTGCGTAAAATCTGAGAGAGGACACCGGGGCAACGGCCCCTTTCCAGGCAAAAGAAAAGGCTCCCCCACGGGAGCCTTTTCTTTTGCGTTTTTTGGGGCAACGCTCAGTGGGCGATGCCCAACCTATCCGCCCGCAGTTCGCGGCCCCAGGCCGCTTTTTCCGCATCGAAGAGGGTCAATGCCAGCCCGTACAGATGCGGCGTCAGACAGTACTCGCCGACGAACAACTCCACCTCGGTCCCGCCGATATCAAGGGCCGATTTCAGGTCGAACTCCGCTTCCGCATCCCGGTGCAGCGCCCGAAGCGCCAGACTGCGGGCAATGTAGGCCGTGGCCAGGCGGGGATTGAAGCGTAGCGCCAGGTTGAAATACTCCAGCGCATCGCTTATTTCCTCGTTATTGAACAGGGCCATGCCCTGGAGAAACAGGACTTGGTCGTTCATGGGGTCAAGTTCGAGCGCCCGGTTGAACTCCTCCGTGGCTTCGGCAAAGTTGGTGTTCTTGAAATAGGCGAGCCCCAGGGGAACATGGATTTTGTCCGCATCCATCCCCGATGCCAGGGCGTTATTGAAGCTTGCGATACTCCGGACGTACTCGCCGCGGAGAAAATACCGCTGTCCGAGCATGAATTCCTTCTCGTTTTTCATGGTCTGCACCTCCCCTTCAGGAGCACGTCACCAGAGGAAGGACTCCTCTTCTTGAGAATAATTACCGATTCCTTGAGGTATCTATAATCACCCCGCAAGAATGCGCAATCCGGCGCGCCCGGGAAATTCTCGCCGGATGCGGGGGGATGCAGAGGCATCGAGTCATCCCAGATTCCACATGCAATGGCAGGCGACCACAATGGCCGATATCGAAGAAGGCTCTTACGGTGATAACAAATCTGACACCGGACAGCGCCGCCATCGCACCCGGTCTTGAGGTGTGGCGGCGTCCTGCGCCCCTTGGAGGCATCGACGGGAGCATCTCCCCGCCGACTGGTCTTCTTTCCGCGCCCGCTGCCTGCATCGCCGGTTGATTCACGGTCGCCCCGGACACATAGTAATCAAAAAATCGGGCCGATCGTCCTGAGCTTCGCCCCAAGGGAGGGTTCCTGCAAGGACAAATCAAAAGCGCAGCAGTCCGCCCTTTGGGCGACAGAACTCTCGCTCGAAGGACAAACCACCTCGATTTTCGAGGCGGCGTACAAGGCTCCACCTTTATCGCATCGCACGAGGTGAACCATGTCGGATACGCACTTGGAGGATCGTGCCGTCGGCGCCATCATGGGCGCCTTCATCGGCGACGCGCTCGGGCTCGGCCCGCATTGGTATTACGACCTGAATGAATTGCGGCGCGACTACGGCGACTGGATCGACGGCTACACCGACCCCAAACCCGGCCGCTATCATGACGGCATGAAGGCCGGCCAACTTTCGCAGGCCGGCTACATCCTGTCCCTGACGATTCGATCCCTGCTCGCCAGCGGCGGCTATGACGAGGCGGATTTTTGCCGTCGGCTGGAGCGCGACCTCTTTCCCCGGCTTGACGGCACCCCGATGAGCGGTCCCGGCCGGTACACCAGTCAGTCGATCCGCGAGGCGTGGCGGCGCCGGGTTCAGCAGGGGGTTTCCTGGGACCGGACCGGGGGCTCGGCGGACACCACCGAAGCCATTGAACGCACCCTGGCCATCGCCGTGCTCTATGCCGGCCGTCCCTCCCGCCTGGCCTCGGCCATCGCCGCCAACACCCGGCTGACCCAATCCGACCCGACCGTCGTGGCCATGACCGTAGCCTTCGGGGCGCTGCTCGGCCTGCTGGTCCGGGGGCATCGGCTTGACCATACCATCTCCGGCAAGCTGATGGCCCTGGTCAAGGGGGGAGACTTGCCGTTTCATGCGGTCACCAGCGACAACCTCGGTCCGCCGCGTCCGGGAGGTCCCGATCCGCCCCGGACAGGGCTGTTCGCCTCGCCGGATGCACTGTTGACGCCCGCCTATATGGCCGCAGCCGCCGTTGATCCGGACATCCGCATCGAGCCGGCCTGGAAGGTCGCCATCGTCTACGGCATGCCCTGCGCGATCTATCATCAACTTCCCGCAGCCTATTACCTGGCGGCCCGGTTCTCCGGCGACTTCGCCGCGGCCGTGCTCCATGCCGTCAACGGCGGCGGCCAGAATCAGGCCCGCGCCATCCTGACCGGCGCGTTGACCGGTGCCCAGGTCGGCTTTGCCGGCATCCCCCAGCGGTTTATCGACGGGTTGGCAGAAGGCGAAAACCTCGTGGGGATGGCCCGTTCCCTTGCCGCCCTGCTCGCCCGTCCGTCCGATGACGGGACCCCAAGGGGGACACTGTCATGAAAAACGAACTCCCCTCGCCGCCACGACAGCCCTTCCCCGCCGCCCTGGCCAGGGCTCTCGCCCTCCTGGCGGCCGCGATCCTACTCGGTGGCGCCCTCGCCGTGCCCTTTGTCTACGAAACGCAAACGCTGTGGTACAAGACCGGGATCGACCGGATCATGCTCCGGACCGGCCAACTCCACGGCATGCTGGCCCTGGTCCTGCTCGTCTTGCAAATGCTGCTGGCCGTGCGGCCACGCTTCCTGGAACGCGCTTTCGGCGGCGCGACCCTGCTGCGCTGGCACCGGACCAACGGCGTGCTGCTCGCTCTGGTCGCCATCGGTCATGTCGGCCTGGTTCTGGCCCCCGAAGGCTGGGGCAACCTGCCCCTCGGGATGAAATACTGGCCTGAATGGACGGGAGGCGCGCTCTTGCTCCTGCTCCTGGTCACGGCCGTCACCTCCCGGTTCCGGTCGAACCTGGGCCTCGATTTCGCCGCCTGGCGGAGGTGGCACAAACTGGCGGGGTATCTCGCTCCTGTTCTCGTGGGCATCCACGTGCTTTTTGTCAGCGACTCCTTTGCCCAGAGGCTACCCAGAGTCCTGCTGCTCGCTGTCGCCATGGGGTTGGCATTGCTCGTCATCCGGACCATAACGACAAGGAGCCGACCGTCAAAGCATTGAATATCAATAACATAACAACAACGGAGGGGATCATGAAAAAGATGACCTTGACCATAACCGCGTTTGTTACCCTGCTTCTTCTGGCTCAGGGGGCTGCTGCCGCCGCTCGCGAATGGGAGTTGGATGCAGTGCACTCCAACGTCTATTTCAGTGTGGATCACATCTATGCCAAGGTGCAGGGCCGCTTCACCGACATGACCGCCAAGATCGATTTCGATCCGGCCAATCTGCGGGAGAGCCGCTTTTCCTTCGTCATCAAGGTGGATTCCATCGATACCGGCGTCAGCAAGCGCGACAAGCATCTGCTTTCGCCCGATTTTTTTGACCGCGGCAAGTTTCCGCTGATCACCTTTCAATCGACCACCATCACCGAGGCGGGGCAAGGGGTGTACCAGGTGGCGGGCAAACTGACCGTCAAGGGCGTACCCCATGATCTGACCCTGCCGCTCACCTTTGCCGGCATCAAGAATCACCCCGCTGTCCAGGGCAAGCAGGTTGCCGGCTTCAACGGACGGCTCACCGTCGACCGGCTGGCCCTGGGCGTCGGCGATGGCAAGTTCTACCAGATGGGCCTGGTGGGCAAGGATGTGGACGTGCTGGTCACGCTGGAAGTCTTGGCCGACAAGTAGCCTCGCAATACTGGCCTACAAGATCTGCCACGGCCTGTAACAATCCCCCTGATTGTGCGACCGAAAGATGCTCTACGCCGGAGGTGATCCCAATATCTGACGAATCAGAATCCCCTGCCCGGCCTAGCCGCGAAACCTCCCGCATATCGGAAACAATGGACATTCCAAAAAATAGGGGCAGGAATAGGCACAGCTGAACTCCGATTTTTTTCAAAGCTAATCTCCCCGAATCCGTTGCTATTCAACGAATCCCGAGCATTCCCTCTTTTGTTAGATCTACGATCAACAATAAATTTCTTGAATGCTTTCATTCCATTTGATAGGAAAAATCGCTGGATAGTTATTCGGTTTTAATATCAGGCGATTTCCGCGACTCAACCCATGGCTGAGTTATGAAGAAAATAGTTATAGGCGTCCTTGGCTGTTTCGGTGACGCCTGGGACCGCCCCCAATTATTTCATGATGAACCGTCGTCAGCTTCGATGGGTGGAACATTAACATAGGAGAATAGCATGGCAACTGTGACAATGTATCGTGCGTTTAATATGGACGAGATGGATGTCTGGTCCAGTGGGTCCGCTGTTATGACGATTCATACCGCCACCCAAATTCAGATTTCGGATGGCGTCCACGTTCAGAATTATTTTGGAACCTTTACATACGATGCAGGGGAGGTAACTGGTGGCACTGTCACCAGCAGCGATTACTCCGAGTCTGGCTCCGCAGTCTATGAAATTACCAACCTCTCCCTCGATGCAGTAACATGGAATAATTTTTTCAAAAATTCCGACATAACCGGTGCATTGCAATACGCTTTGAACGGGAACGATACGTTTACCAGTTCCGGATTTGATGATGTAGTGTACGGCTATGCTGGCGACGACGTCATGACCGGCAATGGGGGCGACGACCTCCTTACCGGTGGTGCGGGTGCGGACACCCTTATCGGTGGGGCCGGCAACGACACTTATGTGGTGAATCTGATCAAGAGCGGTACCGTCGCTGTCCTGGAAGACACGGTGACCGAAAACGCAGGGGAAGGGACCGACACCCTGCGGTTACAGACAGCGGGAGACCTGGGGTTGACCACGGCGTCCAACCTCACCATCGGAGCCAACCTGGAGAATATCGATTTATCCGCCACCGGCAGCAACAAGCTCAACGTCACGGGCAACGCCCTGAACAACGTCATCACGGGTAACGCCGCGATCAATGCGATCTCCGGCGGCGCGGGAGCCGACACCATGATGGGCGGCGCGGGGAACGACATCTACGCGGTTGACGATGCCGGCGATACCGTGATCGAGGCTGCGGGTGAAGGGACTGACAAGGTCAATGTCTATATCGGCACCACGGGGGAAACCTTTACCCTGAGCAACAACGTCGAGAACGGCGTCTTGCTCAACACCGTTGCCTTTAACCTGACCGGCAATGCCCTCAACAACGTCCTGATCGGCAACGCCGCCGCCAATATCCTGACCGGTGGCGCGGGTGCGGACACCCTTGTCGGTGGGGCCGGCAACGACACCTATGTGGTGAATCTGATCAAGAGCGGTACCGTCGCGGTCCTGGAAGACACGGTGACCGAAAATGCCGGGGAAGGGACCGACACCCTGCAATTGCGCACGGCGGGAGATCTGGGATTGACGACAGCTTCCGCCATCACCTTGGGAGCAAATCTGGAGAATATCGACATCTCCGGCACCGGCAGCAACAAGCTCAACATCACGGGCAACGCCCTGAACAACGTCATCACGGGTAACGCTGCGACCAATGCGATCTCCGGCGGCGCAGGAGCCGACACCATGATGGGCGGCGCGGGGAACGATTTCTACGCGGTGGACGATACCGGCGATACCGTGATCGAGGCTGCGGGCGAAGGGATTGACAAGGTCAACGTGACCATCGCCACCGCAGGGGGAACTTACACCCTGACCGACAACGTCGAGAACGGCACCCTGGCCAATACGGTTGCCTATAATCTGACCGGCAACAGCCTCGCCAATGTGCTGCTCGGCAATGCTGCCGTCAACACCCTCACCGGTGGCGAAGGGAACGATACGCTGGACGGCAAGGCAGGCGCGGACACGCTCTATGGCGGCACGGGCGACGACACCTATACAGTGGACGATGCCGGCGACACTGTGATTGAGGTTGCGGATGAGGGTGTTGACCAGGTCAATGTCAATGTCAGTGCAGCGGGTGGAACGTACACGCTGAGGAACGATGTCGAGAACGGCACCCTGATCAACGCCGTCGCCTATAACTTGACGGGCAACAGCCTGAACAATGTCCTTACCGGCAACGCCACTGTCAATACATTATTGGGTGGCGACGGCGACGACATACTCGATGGCAGGGCAGGTGTAGACACCCTGGATGGCGGTGCGGGGAATGATACCTTTGTCTTCCGTCAAGGCGATTCCCCAGCCGTGACCTTTGCCGACATCAATGGCGGTGGTTTGGACAGCGGCGATACGTTCACCTTTGCCGGTTTCAATGCGGACATCATCACGGGCGGTTTTGATGCCTACGGCTGGGATGGGGATGTGATTGCGATGCAATCGGGAAATGGCGGTGAATTGACCGCTGCAGATGCACCCGCTTCCGGTTTGGTGGAGAATCAGCAATACTTCCTGACCCGGGGCGATTATGCCGGCGGTGTGTTCACCGTCAATGACGTTGACGGCCAGGATACCATGGTGGTGTACGATGGCAACGCAACCGACGGCGTGACGCAGACAGCCTTTGTACTGCAGGGCACAGCGCCGGGAATGTTGGAGAACGACGGTCAGGGCAGCCTATGTCTCAGCGATCTCACCCCGATACTCACGAGCGCCACCATTAATAGCAACACCCTGACCCTGACCTTCGACAAAGACCTCGATACCGCACACCAGCCCTCGGTCAGCTATCTGGAGGTCACGGTTAATGGAGCCAGCCGTGCCATTCTGACTATGGCCATCAACGGCAACACCGCGGTGCTTGCTCTCAGTAGTCGCGTGATTAGCAGCGATATCGTCACCTGCAGCTATGTCGATCCCTCCACAGGGAACGACCTCTACGCCATCCAGGGTGTGGCTGGCAACGACACTGCCGGGTTCAGCGTGGAGGTCACCAATATCACAGGCAGTGATACCAGTTCTCCCACCGTGGCGTTCCCTTCCTTCAGCGAAACCAGCAACGCAACGGTTACGTTTGCCTTCAATGAGGCAATGCAAGTGGACAATCTGAACAACCTGGTGTTGCTGAAAAATGGTACAGGCTCCAATATTCTTACCGGTCTGCAGGAGATCAGCGGGGGCGATATCATCCTCACCACCAACGCGACCCTGACCAGTACCGATTATGTGGTGCTCAGTTATTATGGCGGCGGCAATGTGCATGATCTCGATGGGCATGCCGTCGGCCAGATGACGGCTGTTATCTGTGGCAATGGGGTGAACACCATCGATTTGAGCGAAGATATCGACTGGAGCATCTATCCCGGAACCATCGTGATCTGCGGTAACGGCGGCGACGATGTGCTAACCGGCAGCAGCAACAACGACAATCTTCGCGGCGGCAGCGGCGCCGACACCCTCAATGGCAGTTGGGGTGCAGACTCCTATCGTCTGAATGAATTAGTCCGCGCCATCGATACCGTGGTGGTGGACACCGATAGCGAGAGCAGTGGCAGTAGTCCCTATTTTTTTGATGGAATCGGAGGTTTCGACGTCTCTGACATCAATGGCGTGACCAACGACCGGCTCGGTCTGCCCTCCAAGGCCATCGCCGCCGATACCGGGCTGGTTGACGGGATAGATGTCAATGGACTGGCGCAGCACAGCATCAGCAATGGCATCCTGACCTTTGCCGATGCCAGCGGCAATGCCATTCTGATCACCGCCAGCAACCTCAATAATGCCACTGCCTATCTGGGCAGCAACATCACCGCCGTTGGCAAGGCGGTGGCCTTCCAGGCCGATACCGACAACAACGGTGCAGCCGACAGCCTGTTCGTATTCGAGCCATTGGGGAGCGATGCCAATATCTACAACGATGTGCTCATCAAGCTGGCCGGAGTAACCGGGGTGACCTTGAGCAATGACCCAGGTCAAAATGTGGTTCAACTCGTCGACACTGCCGGGCCATTGGTTTTTGGCGGCTCGTTGACAGCCAATGGGATCACGCTCCGCTACAGTGAAGCGATCTCCAGTGCTGACTACGCGGGGGTCACCCTGCGGCGGGGCAATGGCAGCACGCTTACGACCATGACCCAGACCGGTATCAGCTATGCCGACAACCTGGTGACCATCAGTACCAACACCGCTCTTTCCGCCACCGATTATGTCCTGATCACCAACACCGATTCCGCTCACCAGAACGCTACGGACAATTATGGCAATACGGCCAACCTGTTTGATTACGATGGAGAGAGTCATGCCCTTGGCGGCAGCGGCGATACGGTGATCAATCTCGCTTCCTTTGTTGGCGATGTTGACATCGAAGGTGGTGCCGGCAACGATATCCTCACCGGCAACGGCAGTGACAATGATCTCATGGGTGGCGAAGGCAATGACACCCTGTCCGGAGGCGCCGGGGTTGATGATTTGGATGGCGGCAGCGGTGCCGACAACCTCAATGGCGGCAGTGGTGCGGACGAATACGATTTCATCCAGGGCGACTCGACTCCGGTTACGTACGATTTTGCCAACAACACCTACACCTTTTCCAGCGGAATCGATATCATCACCGGTGGTTTCGATACAGCTTCGACCATCGCCGAAAATGCCGACCGTATCGAGTTGTACACCGGCAAGCCCGGCAGCAGCATGCTGCCGATGGCATCCCCTAGCTACGGTCTGGTCAACGACCAGCGTTATTATCTCGAACGGGGCAACTATAACGCAGGGGTTTTCACCGTCAGCGCCGGTGGTGCCGACACCCTGGTGGTTTATGACGGCAACAGCAACACCGGTGCCGTTAGCCAAACGGCCCTGGTCCTACAGGGAGTGAACCCGACCCAACTTACGCCCACAAATTGGGGGGCCATCTATTTCAACGGTGCCACACCCACTGCTCCCTCAATCCAGAACGCCACCGTCAGTGGTACCACCTTAACGCTCACCTTCAGCGAGGCGATGGATGGCGCCCACCAGCCTTCGGTCGGCTACTTCCAGGTGGTCGCCGGTTCCAATGGCTCGTCAACGCCGATCACCAATATCGCTGTTTCCGGCCAAACCGTTACCCTGACCCTGGGCAGACCCGTATCCGCATCGGATGCGGTCACAGTTAAATACATCGATCCCAGTACCGGCGATGATACCTATGCCCTCCAGGATCTATCGGGCAACGATGCGACCCTTAATGGCGGTGCTGCGTACACAGTCACCAATGTCACCCAAGACACTGCGGAGGCCTTGTTCCGGTTTGGTGGCCTCAAGATCACCGAGAGCGCTACCGCCGCGAGCTTTACCTTTAATTTCAGCAAGAATATCACCGCAACCGACCCGGCTGCCGGCTGGTCGCTCATTAAAGTTGATGCCAGCGGCAACGCCACCGCCATGACGATCACCGGTGCCACCATCAGCGCCCCCAGCACCTTGACGATCAACACCAGCACCGGTTTCACGGCCACCGATTATGTAAAAATCAGCTACTCCTCTGCCGGTGGCAACCTCACTGACATGTTCGGCAACCCCTTCCTCATGGGTGGCTATTCCGCCACCATCCTCGGTGGCTCCGGTCTGAACCTCATGGAACTGCCCGTAATGGACGGGTACACTCCCTCACTCTCGACCTCACTCTGGAACGTCATTGGCGGAGGGGGCAATGATGTCCTCATCGGTAGCTGGGCCAGGGATCACCTCAGCGGCAGCTCTGGGGCAGACCGGATCATCGGTGGCGGCGGGTCGGACTGGATCACCCTCACCGATGGCGGAACGCGCGCCTCGGACACCGTTGTGGTCAACACCGATGGCTGGGCCAACGGCCCCGAGACGATAGTTGACTTCGATGTCTCCGGAACCAGCACCAATGACAAGCTGGAGTTGCCCTCCAATACCATCGCCGCCGACACCGGCCTGGTCGACGGTATCGATGTCGGTGCCCTGGCCCAGCACAGCATCAGCAATGGCACCATTACCTTTTACAACAGCAGCAACGCGCCGATTGTCATCTCCTCGGCAAATGGCAACATCACTCAGGCCTATTCCTATCTCATGCAAAACATCACCACCCCCGGCAGCACGGTGGCCTTCAGCCTGGATACGGATGGCAACGGCAGCTACGACAGCCTGGCCGTGTTCCAGGACCAGGGGCCTGATTGGGCCGATGCCCTGGTCAGGCTGGTAGGGATCAATGGCGCCACTCTGGGGATGACGGCTGGGCAGAATGTAGTCCAATTGGTGGATGGCAAGGCCCCGGAGATCGTCGGCCTGGATTTCAGCGGGACATCTGTCTCCTTTGCCTATAGCGAGAATATAACCTTCATAAACGCCGCGGAGCACGGTCCGGTCTATTTGAACGGCAGCACTCAACTCACGGTGACCAATCCGGTGGTTAACAATAATGTCTTGACTGTCACCGTGGACCAATCGATTGCTGAGACCGATTGGCTCTTGCTGACAACGGCGGCGGACATCAGTGACGCCACCGGCCACATCACCGAGGCGGGTATGATGATCGCTCTTGGCGGGAGTGGGGACAATGTTATCGACATGCACAATTTTAGCGATAAGCTCTATATTTACAGCGGTGATGGTAACGATACCCTCGCTGCCTCAAACTTTGGCTGTGGTATTGAAGGTGCAGGTGGGGCCGATACCCTCACCGGCGGCGCAGGCGCGGACGAATTTCATTTTTTCCAGGGAGATGCATCCGCGGCCGTTTATCATGACACGAATCCCAATGCGACCCTGGATGCGGGCGACACCTTCACCTTCGCAGACGGCGTCGATGTCGTGAACGGATTTACCGGGGCCGACATCATCGATTTCGGAACCGGCAGCTCTATTTCCCCTGTCCTGAGTGTGATGGCCGCGCCTGGCAACGCCGTAGCGACCAACCAGAAATACTTCATGCAACAAGGTAGTTTGTCGGGCAACACCTTCACCGTCGGTGCGGGCAGCGACACCCTGGTGGTCTATGACGGCAATTCGACGGGCAGCGTTTCCCAGGGAGCGCTGGTGATCAAGGGGATCACACCGGGGCAATTGACAACGAATGGCGACCACATCGGTCTGGCCTCCATGCCCACCATCACCGGCGCCGGTTTTACCACCAATTCCTTGACCTTTACCACCTCTGCGCCCGTGTTCCTGACGGCGGGTACCGCCGGATTCACGCTGTATAAAAACGACAGCCAGCCACCGCTGACCCTCACGGGGGCAACGGCATCGGGCAACACCTTGACGGTGACTTTTGCAGAGTCGCTCACCTATGGAGACTTTGTGGTGGCGAATTACGACGCCTCCACGCACAACCTCCGGGATTCGTACGGTAACCCGTTGCAATCAGGCACTTCCGTGGTCGGCAATGCAGGGGACAGCACCATCACCTTGCCGGAAGAAGGGCTGCATCACGGCTATTATGAGCCGCATCTCATCCTGGGCAACGAGGCCAACAATATCATCACCGGTTCGTGGAGGAATGAAGCGATTGTCGCCGGCGATGGTGCTGACACCATCTACGGCGACACTGGCGATGTGATCGATCTTGCCGAGGGAACCAGCGTCACCGACACCGTAAAGGTCGGCCTGGATGGCTATATCTGGGGTGAGCCGGTTTACATTGGCAATTTCGACATATCGAACACGGGCGGCACGAATAACGACCTGCTCGACCTGCCCTCCAACACCATTGCCGCCGACGCGCCTCTGGTGGACGGCGAAGATGCCGGGAGCCTGGCCCAGCACAGCATCAGCAATGGTATCCTGACGTTTCTGGACAGCAGCAATGCCCCGGTTTCGATCTGCACGGTTACGAATAATGGGAATATTGACAGTGCCATTGAATACTTGGTCAAAAATATAAATACCCCCGGCATCACTGTCGGCTTTGCCATCGATACGGACGGTGACGGCAATAATGACGGCCTCGCCGTGTTCCAGGACGAGGGGCCCTGGAGCGATGACGTCCTGGTGGCGCTTTCAGGGGTCACCGGGGTCACACTGGGCAATACGGCGGGGCAGAACGTGGTGCAGATCGTCGACACCGAGTATGGACCGTCTGTCATAGACGCCCCGTCTTTTACCACCACGGGTGTTAACGATAGCGTGTTCCTGGAATATTCAGAAAATATCGTGACCACCAGCGGAGCCGGCTGGACCCTGCGCAAGAACGGCACCGGCGCCATGACGGTGACCGGCGTGGGCGTATCCGGCAGCACCTTGAATTTGCAAACCAATACCGGATTGGCCACCACCGACTATGTCCTTCTTTCCTATGACCCCACAACGGGGAACCTCCAAGACACATCCGGCAACATCGCTGATGGAACGGAAGATGACCTCCAGCCCGGAGCCGCCCTGGGAGGTTCGGGCAACACGGTGATTGATCTCTCCGCCATGACCGGCGATTATGGCCTTCATGACCTAAATGGCGGAGACGACACCCTGATCGGCACCAGCGGCAATAATGACCTGGATGGCGGGCCAGGAGCGGATACCCTTGATGGCGGTGCGGGCGCGGACGAGTTTGCTTTTGCCCAAGGGGATTCGCCGACCGTGTCTTTTACCGACAACGGGAATGGGACGCTCGACGATGGCGACACCTTTACCTTTGCCGGCGGCAAGGCGGACATCATCAGCGGTGGTTTTGACGAGTCCGGTGAGGAGGGAGACCAGATCTGGTTGGATTCCGGCGACAGTTATTCCTTGCAGAATGCCTTCTACGCCGACGGTGAGATACCCACCGATGGCCTGGTCGACGATCAGCGCTATTTCCTGACTCAGGGCGACTATGCGAACGGGACCTTCACGGTGAATACCGGTACCGGCCGGGATACCTTGGTGGTGTACGACGGTGACGCAGCGATGGCCGAATACGGGGTTTCGCAAACCGCCTTGGTCATCAGCGGCGTGAGGCCGGATCAACTGGAAGATAGCGGCTTTGGCGATATCGCGCTGGCCCCTGCCGTCCCCAGCCCCATTGCCGCCAGTTTTAGCAGTAATTCTTTGACAATTACCTTTTCTGACTCGGTGCAATTGACGGCGGCCACCGCCACCACCGGTCTCACGCTATACAAAAACGACAGCCAGTTGCTGACCCTCACCGGAGCAACGGTATCGGGCGATACCCTCACCGTGACCTTTACCGAGACGCTGGCGGCTACAGACTATGTGGTGGCGAATTATAACGCAACCACATGCAACCTCCGGGATTCTAATGGTATTCCGTTGCACTCGGGCACTTCGGCGATCGGCAGCGAGGGGAGCAGTTTTATCTTCTTGCCGGAAGAGGGATTAACCACTGGTTATTATTCGCCATATTTCATTTTTGGCAACAGCGACTCCAATACCATTCTCGGTTCAAATCAAGATGAGGTGATTATCGGTGACGGCGGAGTCGACACCATCACCCCTGGCGGTGGAGCCGACACCGTCTACAGCGGCGGAGGGGATGAGATTTTTCTTTTCGACGCAATAAGCGCCACGGATACCGTGGTGGTCGATTCGTATGGCTGGGCTCATGGGCCTGTGATGATTTATGAATTCGAGGTGGTTAACACGGACGGCGCCAACAACGACCGGCTGAATCTGCCCTCCAACACCATTGCCGCCGATGAGGCCCTGGCGGACGGCATCGATTTTGGTGTCTATGCCCAACACAGTATCAGCAACGGCATTTTGACCTTCCTCGACAGCAACGGCACTCCGATTTTGTTCAATGGGGACGGTGAAGGAGATAACGATGCCGCTCTGAATTATCTGGTGCGCAATATAACCACCCCCGGCGCCACCGTGGCGGTGCCCATCGATATGGATAACGACGGTACTGCCGACAGTCTAGCCGTATTTCAGGATGGGGGATTGGATGGCATGGCAGATCTTTTGGTGGGACTTGGATATGTGCTTGAGGGCGCCAACGGCGTCATCTTGGGGGCGACGGCCGGGCAGGACGTGGTGCAGATCGTGGACACCACGGCACCGTATCTCAACGGGATCAATTTCAGTGGAACCTCCCTCTCTGTTAAGTATTCGGAGGATATAATTTTACTAGATGATGCGCCACACGGTTCGATCTATCTGAATGGCACTACCCAGCTCGACATGACCAGTAATCCCACTGTCGCGGCCAATGTCTTGAATATGACCGTGGACCACACAGTTGTGGACACTGACTGGATATTGGTGACCACAGCCGCCGATATCCGGGACGCCTCGGGCAACATCACAACGGCCGGCTTGAAAGGTGCTGTGGGGGGGAGTGGCGATAATGTCATCGACATGAGCAGTTCCTCGGACAGCCTTCTTATTATTGGCGAGGCAGGCGATGACCTTCTCACTGCTTCAAACTTTGGCTGTCTTCTTGATGGCGGGACCGGGGCAGACACCCTTCTTGGTGGCTCCGGAGCCGACGAATTCCGTATCAGGCAGGGAGAGGCGACAGCGGCCCTCTTTATCGACACCAACAGCAGCCACCTTTTGGATGCAGGCGATAGATACACCTTCGCCGACGGTGTGGATGTTGTCCAGGGATTAGCGGGGGAAGACATCATTCATTTGAAATCGCCCGATAATTTTGCCTCGGACCCAAGCAGGATGGATGTGCCGGCTGATGGCCTGGTCATCGACCAGAAATATTTCCTGGCGGCTGGAACGTTCGATGGCACCCTCTTCACCGCAGGTGCCGGGGGTGATACCTTGATGGTCTATGATGGCGACCCGACAGGGGGCCTTTCTCAGGCAGCGCTGGTTGTCAAGGGGGTAACACCATCTTATTTGGACACAACCAAAGGGAGTTATATTACCCTGGCTTGATTCTGAGGTCCTTTTTTCCAATCAAGGACGAATGGCCGCAACCCGCAGGAAGATGAAAAGAGCACTTCTTTTGCCTGGTCTGTTATAAACTGACTGAACGGCACCACAAGGCCTCCGGTTTTCCGGGGGCCTTGTGCATTCAGGTGACACACCTTTTCTGCAGGGACGGGTTGCAGGATCACCCTTGGCATGCCGAGGGGACAAACGGGCAGATTGAGAACCTGCCCTACATAACGACAAACATCGTGCGAAAATCTCAATCGTCTGTTGTTCACTGCTTCGAGGAGATATGGATTCAGGACTTTTAGCCTTGGTGATGATGGCCAGGCATCACGGCATCGCCGTTGATGAAGCGCAACTGCGGCACGAGTTCGGCCAGGAGCGCTTTGCCACGGAACGGATCCTCCTGGCTGCCAAGCATCTGGGGATGACGGCAAAGGTCGTCGAGCAGGACCCGGACCGCCTGGAACGCACGCCGCTGCCGGCCATCGCCATCGACAAGGAGGGCAACTACTGCATCGCGGTCAAGTTCGGCTATGAGGGCGGCGACAAAACCCGGCCCAAAATGATTGTGCAGCATCCCGGCAACCCCTCCCAGGTGCTGGAATTGGCCGATTTTCTCGCGCAATGGTCCGGCGAGTTCATCTTCTTCACCTCCAAGGCGAGTTTTGTCGAGGAGCTGGCCAAGTTCGACTTCAGTTGGTTCATTCCCGCAATCATCAAGTATCGCAAACTCCTGGGCGAGGTCCTGCTGATCTCCTTTGTCCTCCAACTCATCGGCCTGGCCACGCCCCTGGCCTTCCAGGTGGTGATGGACAAGGTGCTGGTCAACCACGCCATGAAGACCCTCAATGTGGTGGCCGCGGGTCTGCTCTGCGCCATCCTGTTCGAGTCGGCGCTCACCGGTATTCGCACCTGGGTCTTCACCCATACCAGCAGCAAGATCGACGTCGAACTCGGAGCCCGGCTCTTCCGCCACCTGCTGGATCTGCCTATCGCCTATTTTCAGGCGCGCCGGGTGGGCGATTCCGTGGCCCGGATCCGGGAGCTGGAGAACATCCGCTCCTTTCTCACCGGCAATGCCATCACTTTGGTGATGGACCTGCTCTTTTCCTTTGTCTTTCTCGGGGTGATGCTCTGGTACAGCGGCCTGCTCACCTTGGTGGTGGTGCTCTCCATTCCCCTGTACGTCCTGCTCTCGGTAATCTTCACCCCCATTCTCCGGGCCCGGCTGCACGAAAAGTTCAACCGGGGCTCGAAAAATCAGGCCTTCCTGGTCGAATCGATCAACGGTATCGACACGGTCAAGGCCATGGCGGTGGAGCCGCGCTGGATCCAGAACTGGGAAAAACAGCTTGCCTCCTATGTCTCGGCCGGCGTGAGTGCCAACAATATCGGCATGTTGGCCAACGGCGGCGTTTCCCTGGTGAGCAAGCTGGTGACCGTGGCGACCCTGTGGTTCGGCGCCGCCCTGGTGGTGGAAGGCAAGCTGACCGTGGGTGAACTGATCGCCTTCAACATGCTTTCGGGGAGACTGGCATCGCCCATCCTGCGGCTGGCCCAATTGTGGAACGATTTTCAGCAGGTGGGCATCTCGATGCAACGGCTGGGGGACATCCTCAACGCCAAGACCGAAGTGGTGGGCCAGAAAACCCGGATCCCCCGGCTGGCGGGGGCCATCGAGTTCGACCAGGTCTCCTTCCGCTACCGACCCGATGCCCCGGATGTCATCCGGGAAGTCCGGCTCAAGGTGAAACCTGGAGAGGTGATAGGTATTGTCGGCCGTTCCGGCTCGGGGAAAAGCACCCTGGCCCGGCTGCTGCAGCGGCTCTATGTCCCGGATCGCGGCCGGGTGCTCATCGACGGGCAAGACCTGGCAGTGATCGACACCACCTCCCTGCGGCACCAGTTGGGTGTAGTCCAGCAGGAAAATACCCTTTTCACCGGTTCCATCCGGGAAAATATCGCTTTGGCCAACCCCGCTTTGCCCATCGAAACCATTATCGAAGCGGCCAAATTGGCCGGGGCCCATGAATTCATCTGTGAACAGCCGGAGGGATACGACACCCAGGTGGGAGAGCATGGGGTCGGTTTATCGGGCGGGCAGCGGCAACGGATCGCCATCGCCCGGGCCCTGATCACCAACCCGCGCATCCTCATCCTCGATGAGGCCACCAGCGCCCTGGACTACGAATCGGAAAAAATCCTTCAGGACAACATGCGTAAAATCTGGGCCGGGCGCACGGTGCTGATTATTGCCCACCGACTTTCCACTGTACGGGACGCCGACCGCATCGTTGTGCTTGAGCGTGGTCAGATTGTCGAGGTTGGCTCGCACTCCGAGTTGGTCGCTCAAAAAGGTGGAATTTACGCCCAATTAAATCAATTACAGCTTGGTACCCATCCGACCCAGGTGACAGCATGAGCGCCAAGCACAAATGGGAAGCCTCTATGGCCTTGTTGCGTCATTACCGAAAGGTATTCCAGCATTATTGGAAAATTCGCAAACGGTTGGATGGGAACATCTTCAGTGAAGAGGAGGCCGAATTTCTGCCCGCGGCCCTGTCGCTCCAGGAAAAACCAGTCTCGCCGACATCCCGTCTCACTGCAAAAGTATTGATGGCACTCGTCGGTGTTCTGCTTGTCTGGTCGGTTTTCGGCCGCATGGACATTATTGTCAACGCCGCCGGAGAAATCATTCCCCGTGCGCGCACTAAAACCATTGCTTCGGTCGATGTGGCCAGTGTGAGAGCTTTGCATGTCAGCGAAGGACAAAAGGTCAAGAAAGGCGATGTCTTGATTGAACTGGATACCAGTGTGATCGATGCTGAACGCGACAAGGCCTTGAACAGTGTGGTGGAAGCGACCTTGCAAATGGCCCGCTCACGGGCGATGATTGCCGCGGTCGACAGCCGCAACCGACCGAAGCTCCAACCGATTGAAAACATCTCCGCCGAAAAGCTGCAAGAGGCGCAGAGCTACCTGGATGGTCAATTTCAGGATTTCATGGCCAAGCTCCAACGCATCGATGGAGCAATCTCCCGATACGCCACGGCATTGCCGCTGGCCACGCGCCGGGCGCAGGATTACAGGGAACTGGCCAAAGATCATGATGTTTCCATGCACGCCTATCTGGAAAAGGAACAGGCCAGGGTCGATCTGGAAGGCCAATTGCTGGAAGCAAAAAACCAGCGAACCGCCTTGATCGCCGAAACCAAACGGGTGGCCTATGATGCCCTGGCCGAAGGAGAGAAACTCATCAACGCTTCTCGTCAAGATGCCCTCAAGGCCGGATCGCACAGCAAACTGTTTACCCTTGTCGCCCCGGTAGATGGCACCGTGCAGCAGTTGACCGTCCATACCATCGGCGGAGTGGTACCGGCAGCCCAACCCCTGATGCTGATCGTCCCTAAAGAGGATCGGCTCGAAATCGAAGCCTTCCTGGAGAATAAAGATGTCGGTTTTGTCGAGGAAGGACAGGTCTCGGCGGTAAAGGTCGACGCCTTTGAATACACCAAATACGGCACAGTTCCCTCCCGCGTGGTGCATGTATCGCGTGATGCCATCAAGGATGAAAAAAAAGGATTGATTTATTCGGTAAGGATCGCTCTGGACACATCTGTCATCCCGGTCAATGGAAACGATATGGAATTGAGCCCCGGCATGTCCGTTAAAGTGGACATCAAAACAGGCACGCGCCGGGTTATCGAATATGTACTGAGTCCCCTTCTGCAACATAAGCAGGAGAGCTTCAATGAACGCTGATTTCAGCAGGCATTCAGGACGATGCTTTTGCTACCGGATATTCCGCGCAACATTGAACAACATTCTTGAGACTGCCAGGTCAATAGTTGTCCGCTTTTGCCGGGAAACCGCGCGTCCCGCCGCTTGGTTGCTGGTTATGGGGACGCTGTCTGCTTCGCCGGCATTGGCCTTTGATCCCGTCTACCCCTTTGCCGACCCGTTGGGGACATCGCCGGAGGTGCTTGAGACCGGGGCAACGCTTCCGGGAGAAAGAACGCCGATAGCATGTCCGGTACCCAAAGATTTCTCCCAGCCGCTCATTCTGGATGAAGCTGTTGATCTCGCCTTGTGCAATAACCCGCAGGTCAAGTCCTCCTGGGCGAACATCAAAATTCAAGCCGGAGTCGCCGGAGAAGCCCGAGCAACCTATCTGCCCGTCTTGACAGGGGCATTGGGCCGAACCAATGATCAGATCCGATATTCGAATCCGCTTTATCCCTCGAGCAACATCGATCGAAATACCGCGCAAGGAACCTTGACTTGGCGCCTCCTCGATTTTGGAGGACGAGACGCCAACCGCCAATCGGCCGAACATTTGCTGTCGGCTGCGTTGGCCAGCCATAACGCTACCTTACAGAAGGTGCTAACAGAGGCGATTGGGGCTTATTGCGATGCGCTCACCGCCCGTGCTTGGCTCAGTGCAAAAACCGAAAACATGGGCATCGCCAATATCACGCTCAATTCGGCCAAAACCCGCGAAAAAAATGGAGCCGTTGCCCAGAGCGACACGCTCCAGGCGGCAACGGCTTTGGCCAAGGCATCCCTTGAAAAGAATCGGGCCCAAGGACAATATGAGAAGGCCCTGTCGGTATTGAAATACGTGCTGGGTGTGCAAGGAAATCCGACAATAACGTTGCCGGTAAATCTCGATGAGAAATTCGGGGAAGATGTCGGCAAGGAGTTGCATGCTTGGTTGGAAGAAGCCCAGAAAAAGCATCCCGCTCTCCTTGCCGCCCGAAGTCAAGTCGAAGCGGCGAGGCAACGGGTCGAAGCCACACGCACTGCCAGCATGCCCTCCCTTGGATTTTCTGCCAACTTTTATCAAAATACCCGGCCCGGTGAGGCAGTAACCTTCACGGAGGCGAAAGAAACCACTGTGGGCCTCATGTTGACAGTGCCTATCTTTGACGGTTTTTCTTCCACATACAAGCTCCAAGGCGCAAAGGCGCAAGTGGAACAGAAAGAAGCGCTGCTGGTCGATACCGAACAACACATTGCCATGGAAGTAATCAAGTCGCATGCCGACGCCACTTCCGCGCTGCAAAATCTGGAGGCATCCGCCATCTTATTGAAGACCGCACAGAATGCACAGGCTGTATCTCGGCGCAAATATGACAAGGGAGCAGCGGATATCATTGAATTATTGAACACCCAAGCGGCCTTGACTGATGCCTGGCAAGAACGCATTCGCTGCCTGGCAGAATGGCGGTCGGCCAGTTTGCGATTACTGGCCAGTTCAGGACAAATGGGGAGAGTTGCTACCGGAAATTGACTTTGCGACGCTTGCCTTTGCTGAGCATCAGCCGCTTTCTTTTTCTGATGAGCCAAGCAGGCGCGATGATTCCCCAGTTGGATCACACTACAATTCAGTGGGCGCCGATGCTCGAACATGTCCCAACGACAGGATGATTTTCATCGGTTGGTTGCGGAAAACCAAGCTTGGGGGCTCCGGCAACACGCTCCACGATGAGCGTTCTGGCTCCGAAATCCTCATCCAGATACCCTTCCAGCAGCAGCGGCCCCTTGCTGTACAGCAAATGGCACGACTGCTCGTAGACCCTGGGGAACAGGGTGCATTCCACCAGACCGGTTTCATCCTCGAAGCTGAGAAACTCCATCGGCTCCCCTTTCTTTGTGCCGACGACCTTGCCAGTGATCAGCCAGCCGAGGAAGCGGATGCGGCGGCGTTGCCGGAGGGCCTGAGCGGGGAGATTGAGCAGGGCCTGGGCGGTCAGGGCACCGGTTCGAATCCGTTGTTCGGCAAAAAGGGTGATCGGGTGGCATTCGCAAAGAAAACCCAAGACCCGGTATTGGTTGCGCAGCCGTTGCCGATGATCCTCGGCGGGGAGTGGTGGTGGTGACGGGTCGAGCGGAAAGAGCGCGCCCGCTCTTTTTGCGCTTTTTCGCCAGGACGCCAAGAGCCAGATCAACACCCCCCGGTTTGTTTTCGCGGCCGACTGCAATCCGTCCAGGGCGCCGGCATGAACGAGGGCCTCGGCCTCATCGGTGGACGGCTGGACCCGGCCCAAAAAATCGAACACCGAAGCAAAGGGGCGGTGCCGGGCCTCGGCCACCATCCGTTCAAGGGTTGCGCTGCCCAGCCCGGCAATCGCCATCAAGCCCACCCGGAGATCTCCCCCCCTACCCCGCCAGTGGACATCGCTTGTGTTCACATCCGGCCGCAGGATGGTCAAGCCCAGCCGGCAAGCCTCGGAAACATAGGCAAAAGTCGAGTAAAATCCCCCTTGGTTGGAGATCACGGCGGCCATGAACTCGGCCGGAAAATGGGTCTTCAGGTAAGCGGCTTGAAAGGATACCCTGGCGTAGCTGGCTGAATGGGGCTTGCAGAAAGAGTAGCCGTCAAAGCTCATCATCATCGCCCAGATGCGGCCGGTGGTGGCCTCGTCCACCCCGCGCTCCGCCGCGGCATGGAAAAACCGTCCCCGGTAATCCTTGAGTTGCCGTTCCTTGTCCTTTTTCGACATAATCTTGCGCAGCCGGTCGGCATCGGCATGGGAAAACCCGAACTGCACCGCCACCCGCGACACATCCTCCTGATAGACCATGATGCCGTAGGTTTCATCGAGCACCCCGCCCACCAGAGGGTGCAGCGGCTGCCAATCGCCACCGTGCAAACGGCGCAGGTATTCGCGGATAAATTCATTGGCCGCCGGCCGGATGATCGAGGAGTGGATGACCAGGTGTTCAAAATCACCCTGCCGGGCCCGCTGCTGCAACAGTCGGGTCGCCGGGCTCTCGATGTAAAAGCAGCCCATGGTCCGGCCCGCGGCCACGGTAGCCCGGGTGGCAGGATCATCTTCCGGCAGCCAGCTCCGTTCATCCAGCGTCCGGCCATTCTCCCGCACCTGATGGATCGCGTCCCGGATCACCCCCAGGCTGCGGTTGCCGAGGAGATCGATCTTGACCAACCCCGCCTCTTCCGCCCCGTCCTTTTCCCACTGGATAATGGGCACGCCTTTGGCGGCCCGCTGCACCGGCACATAGTCGCGCACCGGTTCGGGGGTGATGATAACCCCGCCGGGGTGCACCGAGAGATACCGGGGTACGCCGCTGATGCTCGCCGCCCGGCGCAGGATCTCGGGCCAGGGTCCGGAAAGATCGATGCCCCGCAACTGGGGCAGAGTCCGCAACTGTTCCAGATAGCCGTCCTCGGCCGTTCCTGCCCGCCAGATCCAGGGGAGTTTCTTGGTGACCCGGCTGATCTCGCCCCCCGGCAGGCCAAAGACCTTGGCGGTTTCCCGGATAGCCATGCGCGGCTGCAGGGCCACATGGTTCGCCACCATGGCCGCATGGCAGCCGAAACGATTCAGCACCGAAGCCAGGATCCGATCGCGCTCGTCCCAGGCGAAATCGATGTCGATGTCGGGCGGGTCGGTGCGGCCGGGATTGAGAAAACGCTCGAAATAGAGGTTGTGGCGAATGGGACAGACATTGGTGATCCGCAGGCAGTAGGCCACCAGGGAGGCCGCCCCGGATCCCCGCCCACAGGTGCGGGCAACAGGGCCGACGATGTCCTGCACTACCAGGAAATACGAGGAGAACCGCATGGTGGCGATAACCGCCAGTTCGTGTTCGAGCCGGACGACCACCGCCTCGGGGAGAGGAAGGCCGTATCGATCCCGAGCCCCGGCAAAGGCCAGGGCCCGGAGCTGCCCGTCGGCATCCCGCTCCGGCCAGGGCGGCATGACCAGGCCGGTATACGGGGTCCGCAGGGTACATCGTTCAGCAATGGGGGCAGCAGCGGCAAGACACTCGGGCCAGAGGTGGAAACGTTGCCGCCACTCAGCCCGCGAAGGGAGGAACGCTTCGGCGTCGGTTTCGGATGCGGCCAGCCGGCAGAGCGAGCTGTTGGTGGCAATGGCGCGGAGCAGGCGTTGGCCGGAGGCGTCGTCCGGGGCGAGGAAAAAACTGTCCTGCACTGCCACGGCCGGCACCCCAAGGAGACGGGCGGTCCGGCGCAGTTGGCTGTTGTGTTGATTAGGCCGTCCGGTCAGCGCCGCGGCGGTGTCGGCGCCGAGCTCTTGGCAGTACCGCAACAGGTCCTGATCCGTTGCCAGGAGGACCAGACCCCGATGGCCAGCGGCCATGGAGCCCCTCAGGTCAAAGGCCTGGTCGCAGTGCAAACCGGTCAACAGGTGACAGAGGTTGCGGTAGCCGTCCCGGTCTTTCACCAGACAGAACAGCCGCGACTGCTGGACTCGCACCTCGGCGCCGATGATCGGGGTGAGGCCCTGCTCGTCGCAGGCAGCGAGAAAAGGCCACAGGCCATAGAGGTTGTTGATGTCGGTCAGGGCCAGGGTGGCATACCCCTTCTCGCTGGCATGGCAACAGAGGGCCCTGGGACTGGCCGTTCCTCGCATCAAGGAAAAATGAGAATGCAGGCCGAGCCCGATCATGGCGCTTGTTGCCCCCCGGCGACAACGGGTGTTTGCGCGCCGCGCCCAATTTTATCGTGGCCGTAGCGGGCGCGGATGGCGTCAAAGGCCTCGCTCAGTCGCTTGTTTCTCTGCTGCTGGGGATCCACCGCGGCAAAGAGCGAGAGTTGTTGCACCGGGTGTTGGATGAGGGAGCAGACAAGGCTGATTTGCCGAAGACGGACCCGGCGGTGCCAGCCGCGATAGAGCGCGGTAAGGGCCAGTTGCTGGAGGGCGGGATCGTCACTCACCGGGGTTTGGGCAACCGCTTGCCGGGCAACCGAGATCCCGTCCGTGTACCACAGGGTCATTGCCACGCGGCGGCAGCCAAGGCCCCGCTGCCGCAAGCCATAGCCCGCCTGTTGCGCCAAGGTGATCGTGGCTGCGCGCACCACTGCTTCCTGGTTGGTGTCGGGCGAAAAGATATGCTGGTGAGTAGATTGCGAACCGGGAGGCCCGGCCGGTTGGACCGGACGAGGATCAATGCCACGCACCATCTGATAGAGCAAGCGGGCGCGGTGATCGCAGAGCACGCTCAGCTCCTGGGCCGAGAGGGCCGCCACCTGATGCACCCGGCGGATATTGACGTGTTGCAGGCGGAGCAGATCGACTGGGGCGACACCTGGCAGCAGGTCCAGGAGGAGTGGCGCGAGAAAGGGGCTTTCCTCGCCGCCGCCAACGATGTACTCGCCTCGCGGCTTGACCAGCCGGCTGGCCACCTTGGCCACCAGCTTATTGGAGGCAATCGACCAGATAGGGTCAAGCCCCAGATCCCGACGCAGGGTGTTGCGCAACCGCCAGCCGATATCCGGCGGTGGTCCGAACAACCGGTGGGTACCGGTGACATCGAGGTAGAGGTGGCCGTTGCCACTGGACCGCTCGACCAGCGGCGTATAGTGCAGGGCGTGTTCCAGGCAGCGGTTCAGGGCCTTGCGGTAGTGCTCGGGACGCGGGGGCAGCACCAGGGCCGCCCGGCACCGGTGGCGGGCTGCGCTGAGCAGCATGCCCTTGCGCACCCCGTCGGCGTACGCTTCATCGCTCATGTCGTGGACCACGGCTCGCGGCGATGGGTCGGCGATGATAACCGGCTTGCGCTTGAGGCTGCTGTCGAGCAGGCGTTCCACGGCCACGCTGAAATCGGCAATGTTGAGATGAATGATCCTCCGTTCCATGGAGGTCATTCTAGACAAATGTACAGTTAATGTAAAGCCAAACTATACATTCCAACAATGGCGGCGGAGAAGGTGTCAGCGCAACAGGCGAGCCATGGCTTGGGCGTTGCGGACCGCCTGCCCGGCCACATGGTTGTTGAAAAGGATGACACCGGCAGCGCAGGTGGAACGCATCCTGGGAACCCGCTCCCGGCTCCATGGGGAGAGTTCATCGTCGCTGTACTCATAATCGAACTGCTGCTGCTTGGATCCGGAGCGCCACCCCTGGAGATTGCGGCCATGGAGGCGGAGATAGAACAGATCGGGATTGGTGACCACATCAAGGGCCGGAAACAGATCGGGCAACGGCGGGCCATCAACGCTGACCAGGGTGATGCCGCGTTGCGAAAGCCCCTTGAAGACACTGTCCCGCGCCCAGGAGGCATGGCGAAACTCCACGGCCAAGGGCAGGGGATGCAGGGCGTCGAAGAGGCGCGCCAGGTAGGTGCGGTTCTCCGGCGTACGGCGGAAAAAAGGCGGGAGTTGCACCAGCACGCCGAGCAGACGGCCACTGGCCAGCAGCGGTTGGATACCCCGACAATACAGGTTGGCCTGAGCCCGCCAATCGTCGTCGATCTCGTGGGTCATGGTGCGGGTGAGCTTGGCACAGAACAGCAGGCTGGAGCCGCCGGCAGCGAGCATCCGTTCCACGGTCTCCGCCCGGATCATCTGATACCAGGTGTAGTTGAGTTCCACCACCGGAAACAGGTGACCATACAGGCCGAGCATCTGGGCCGATTTGGTCCCTGGCGGGTAAATGCCGACATCGATCCACTCGGGATAGGAGTAGCCGCAGGTTCCGATGTACACCGGTGAATCGGCGGGCATTCGTGCTTCCGGCTCAAAGGGCGGCCATTTGTTCGGGCCCGCGCTGGATCCCGACCACCTTGCCTTGAATCAGAACCTCACCCAGGCCACAGGTCATGACCGGATAGTCGTTGTTTTCAGGTCGGAGCTCGATGCGATCCCCCAAATAAAAAAACCGTTTGACCGTGGCCTCCTCGCTGTTGATCAAGGCCACGACAATTTCTCCATTGGCAGCAAACTGGCGGGGCTCACAAACGGCCAGATCACCGTCGAGGATACCGACATTCTTCATTGAATCGCCCTGAATCCGGAGGGCAAAGAGGTGTTCGCCCCGAAAGACCGCTCCGTCGACCAGCACGCTTCCGGCCCATTCCTGCTGGGCATACAGCGGCAGGCCGGCGGCCACCCTGCCGATGACGGGAATGGTCCTGCCGGTTGGGGCCTTTTCCGGGAACTCTTCACCTTGCAGGATAATCTTGCGACTGTAGCGGCCATCGCGCCGGATCACCCCTTTCTCTTGCAGCGTATGCAGCAGGCTGGCCACCGCGGTGTGGCTAATCCCCAAATCCTCCGCTGCTTCGCGCAGGCTGGGCGCACCTTCGCTGCCTTGTATCCGCTGGCGCAGATAATCAAAAAATTCACGTTGCCGCGGCGTCAGTTCGGGCTGTTGTTGGAGCATGGGCTTTCCCCTTGATTCTTTTTGCTTCAAATGTAATGAAACATTCGGCAAAATGTCAAGCCGATAAAGAGAAAGTGAAGAGATAGAGAGGTCAGGATGGAGTCAGGCTAGCCCTCAACCTCGGGAATCGGTATAAAATGGAATAACTTCAAGAGCATGAATCTGCCAGACGCCGGCAAACCGCATCGAACTGCTCCTGGGCTGCCCAAAAGGCTTGAACTGTGCGAGGATCGAAACCGCGGGATCTCCATGGCGCGTTCATGGGTGAACGGTTCCTTGTACAGTCTGCGGAGCGAGACCAGGTTGTCGTCAACGATGAGGACAGGATGGACCGGCATGTACCCACCATGAAGAAAATGATCGTCCCATACGGCGCACTCCAAAGAAGAAACCTTTTTCGGTTGCCGAAGGGTCGATCCGCAATATTGGCCGACCGGTCCAAGGCAAAACCCGGAGCAACCGGTGAAATGGAGGTCGATATGCCCAAATAAAAAAAGCGCTCAACCCTTTTCGAGTCAAGCGCTTGCACGTGCATTGGCTGGGGGACAGGGATTCGAACCCCGATAAGCGGAGTCAGAGCCATCGTTTCGATTTGATTTGTTGAATATCGGAATGCTGCAAAATTGTCGCAAAATATGGCACCTCAACAAGACGGGTCGCCCCTGAGCAATCTGACTGCAGGAAGGGCGCTTAATAAGGCTGAAGGCATCGGAAAGAGACGGCATGGAGATGCGCGACAGGGTATCATCCGCCTTGGTCACTTTGACCTGAAAATCACCGAGCGATATTCTTATATCGGCGAAAACCAGCTCAAACAAGCTGTGCAAAAATTACAGACAGCCTGATCCACACCCCTACGCTGTTTTCGATGAACAGAAGAATGGCTCAACTTGCTTGATACCTATATTCAGAATTGCAAACCCCTTTTAACGGTTCTCACGAGTAAGCCATAGCCGCAGCAGGTCGATAGTAGACCCTTAAATCTCGCAGCGCATTTCGTTACGTCCCAAATAAATACGACGCACCTCACGCGGTTCAAACTATTCTTACTGTTTGCCGGTGCGTGGGTTGACTTGCTCAACTCAGGATCTCAAACACCACTCCTGGCTACATGCCGTTGTTCATCGATAATCCGTGGCAACTGCTCCACCGCGTAAAGTGGCAAAGAGATAAGGGAAAAATTCACCTCCGCATTTCCATCTGCGGTTACAATGGTGTGCGTCACCTCTTGCCAACCAGGAGAATTGAGATCAAAACGGACAGCCAGATTCAATTTTTTGAGATGCATGAACTGATGCAGGGATTTGAGGGATCCGCTCTTGCCTGCTTTCACCTCAACAGGAATGATCCAGTTGCCTCTGGAGATGACATAATCAAGTTCTGCATTAGCTGTTTTTCCTTCCCTGAGCCAGTACTGCAGTTGCGGCGCCTCTAATCCTTGCGAAAGATCGACAAGATGCTGGCCGACAAACTGTTCGGCCAGTCCACCTTCATTGACCAATTGCTGCTCGTCCATCGCACTGATCGCTATCCAATCTAGGCCGCAGATATGGTTAACCAGGCCAATATCCAAAAATAAAAGTTTATAAACGGAGTCATTGCTCTCAGCATGTAAAGGAAGCCCGTTGCAGTGACTGTGGCAGACCTTATGGCACACTCTTGCTTTGGCCAGAAGATCAACAGCTTCTTTAATCTTTGCTGAACGATGATCCCTGTCGATGGTGCTGAACTTGATCTTTTTACCCAACGATCTGGGGATAAAGGCCAACACCTTCTGAAGAAGCAACAAGTCGTTCCGTCTGGCATATTTGGCAAAGTCATCCTGGTAGGTTCCGATAATAGACCTATGAACTTCAGCAACAGAGGCTAATGATTTATCTTTTTGGTAAATAGCGACCGCTTCCGGCATCCCTCCTACAAAAAAGAACTGGCGCTGCAATTGGGTGAGTTTTTGGTGGGCAGCACTAGGGGGAGGAGAAAAAGGCGTTAGCTCCAAAAGATATCTCAAAAGAGCAGGATCGAGGGCGTTGACGAATTCCGAGAAAGAAATCGGATGCAGGTGGTAATACTCAATTCGGCCGACCGGCATGGAGAATGCGTGATCAGCAAGCGTAAACTCAAGAAGAGAGCCCGCAGCAATAACGGGGATATCGGGCATTTCTTCGAAAAAATAACGTAACGCCACAAGAGCATGAGGCGTTGCCTGAACCTCATCAAGAAACACAAGACTCTCTTTTGCTTTGATGTCTTTCCCGGTGATGGCCTCGAGTTCACGGCAGATGTTCTGGACATCGGTAGTCTTAAAAATATCGTCAAGCCGAAGATGCCTTTCAAGATTCACTTCATTGAGAACCAGACCATTCTTCTGAGCAAACTGCCGCACAAGGGTTGACTTGCCGACCTGCCTCGCCCCTCGAAGAACAAGGGGCTTTCGCGTGCCCTTTCGAAACCATTCAGCAAGAAATTTTTCTGCCGCCCTTTGAATCATGACAAAACACCTATGTTTTTTAACATTATTGTTGACTATACAGTCATAACTTTTGCACAACAATGATTATTTCCCATTTGGGGCTACTATAAGAAAAATAGAATGAACCGAGAACATACCAACCAGCGACTCTCATCCTGAAGCTGATCTTATTCTACGAAACACTCATTCTTCAAAAAAATTTGTACTGTTATTCAATATTAACCAGGCGACCGACATAAAAACTCCACACCTGTAAGATTATGGCAAAATACACAACAAATTTGTATCATAATGGCTGTTAACTAATTATTTTTATGTAATCAAGAAAAAATATATTGCGTGAATGTGGCGGCGGTGCTACAAGCGAATCAAACGCTATCCAGTAAATAAGTTCCGCTATTCTTTCAAAATCGATGACCACAACCAGGATCCCCTGGTTTTTTTTGAACTTTATAACGGAATTTTTTTACTGGAATTTGAGCGAGCGCGGAGGACAGACAATGAAACACGTTGCAAGGGAGAATGTATGAGCCAGGAAGAGATTTTAGCACGACTCAAGTCCGCCATTGAGGAGATGGACAGTGAGCTGGCGGAAGCCGCCGCCAGAGACGCGGTGGCGACAGGCATCGAACCGTTGATCGCCATCAACGATGGGCTCGCTAAAGGTATGCAGACCATGAGCGATCTTTTTGATGAAGGCGAGATGTTCGTGCCCCAATTGGTGGTGGCTGCCGAGGCTTTTGAGGCGGCGGTCACCATTTTAAAGGCAGCTATTCCCGAAGCGGACAAGCACACCGCTGTTCGGGGCAAGGTGTTGATCTGCACCGTGCAGGGCGATATCCATGATATCGGCAAGAACATCGTCAAGACCATGCTGTCGGCCAGTGGTTTTGAGGTATTTGACCTTGGCCGAGACGTGCCCACGGAGACCGTGGTGGAAAAGGCCAAAGAATTGCAAGTGGATATTATTGCGGGTGCGGCCCTGATGACCACGACCATGCCGAGTCAGCGGGATATCATCACGATTCTCAAGGAGGACGGAATCCGTGATCAGTTCAAGTGTATGTTCGGAGGAGCGCCTGTTTCTCCGGACTGGGTGGAAAAGATTGGCGGTGACGCCTATGCGGAAACCGCTTCGGAAGCAGTGACTAAAGCAAAGGCCTTAATGGTCGAATTAGGGAGGTGAACCGGATGGCGATAGCAAAGAAACTGACCGTGTTCGACGTCTATGAACGGGCGAAGACCGGTCCGAAGGTCGATGAAAACGACTGGGACTTCAAGATCATACCTCAGACGGCGGCACGCCTGAAAGAGAAGTATGGCATCAAGATGGACAAGAAGACCATCATCCCCACCGACAAGAAGCTGATGGACAACCTGTTCCAGGCTGGCCTGGAGATGTTGGTGGAATGCGGCATCTACTGTATCGACACCAAGCGGGTGATCAAATACAGCCGGGAAGAGGTCCTGACCGCGATCAAGACCGCGCCGACCCGGGCGATCTACGGCGAGGGCAACCAGGCTGTGGTGTTGACCAACCGCACCTACAACGACAAGCGGCCGCCGATCATTCAGGGTGGTCCGACGGGTGCGCCCTGTACCGAGGAGATGTTCCTGGCCATTCATCAGTCGTATGCCCAGGAACCGCTGGTGGACACCATCGTTGACGGTGTGCTCCAGACGATCAAGGGCTACGACCCGACACCGGGCAGCCCCTGGGAGATTGCGGCGGTTAAATCGGAGGCACTCCTGGTACGGATGGCGCAGGAACGCGCCGGCCGTACCGGGATGGGGTTGTAGGGTAACGAAACTTCACTCACCGCCGCGGGCGTTATAGCCGCAGATTTTCCCGGCGGGATGAGGCAGTCTGACAGTCATGAAGTATCCCAGCTCAATGAGCTGAAAATCGATGTAGGTGCATTGGTTTTCACCGCTCATTATGTACTGGCCGGCGATATGATCATGAGCGAGCAGATGCCCATTTATGGCGGTTATGCTGGTGGATTGGAAGAGACGACGATTGTCGATGTCGCCGCCCATATCAATGCCTTTGTCATGGCGCATGCAACCTGGCATCTGGACGGACCCGTCCATGTGCGCTGGGGCATCACCACGGCACGCGAAGCGCTTGCAGTTGCAGGACACTGCGCCATGGCGATTGAGGCCAACACCAACCTGATGCTGGGCAACCAGTACTACACACTGGCCGGGCCCTGCACGGTTATGTGTCTGTTGGAGACCGCTGCCCAGGCGATCACCGATACCGCTTCCGGACGCGAGGTGCTTTCGGGAGTGGCGGCGAGCAAGGGCGTGGCGACCAACTACACGACCGGTATGGAAGCGCGGATGATGGCCGAAGCCTCGCATGCGGTGTTGGGCATGGAGACGGCCAAGGTCAACGAGATCCTCGATAAACTGGTCTCGCTCTACGAAAAAGACTACAAGACGGCGCCCAAAGGCAAGTCCTTTGAGGAATGCTACGACGTGGTCAAGCTGGTCCCCACCCAGGAGTACCTCGACGTCTACGATCAGGCCGTCGAGATCCTCTCAGGACTCGGACTCGATTATTGGAAAAAGATGTAAATGCTGCGCCCTCCCTCCTGACAGGGGGCATGGCAAGATTGCCTCAACCTCTGTCAGGGGGAAATTGGAGACGGAGAGTGGATCGAAGGGATCGCGTGGACTCTAAATCCGTGCAGCCGGGTGCGACTCCCGGACTCTCCTCCATTATTGCGAGGGACAGATGCAGCACACAGTTATTTTTGAACCCGACGGGTGCCGTGGCGCCTGTGAGGACCAATCCAATCTGTTAGCAGTGGCCAGGCGTTATGGCATTGATCTTGAGTCGCCCTGCGGCGGCACCCAGGTCTGCGGCAAGTGCGCTGTAAAACTTGAACAGGACGCCGTGTCTGCCGAGGTGTGCGAACAGGAGAAGAATCTGTTGTCTCCCGAAGAGCTGCAACAGGGTTACCGTCTGGCTTGCTGCACAGAGGTTAAGGGCGATCTGGTTGCATTTATTCCGGAAAAGAGCCGGCGAACGCAACAGGTTATCCTGGAAAACGGCCGATCGACACAGTGTACGCTTCATCCAGCCGTCCGGATGGTTTTTCTCGAGTTGGACAAACCGTCCATGGGAGATTCCAGGGACGATTACAGGCGGCTCGTTGATGGCTTGCACGCTGCTGGCATCACAAGCGAGCCGACTATCGATTACCAAGTGTTGCGGCACCTGCCCGCCATCGTTCGCGCCGGACGATGGAACCTGACCATCGGACTCTGGCAGGAAAAAGAAATCGTTTTTGCAGTCCCGGGTCGGGCAGAACGCATGTATGGCGTCGCCATCGACATCGGCACCACCACCATCGCCGGCTTTCTCGGTGCATTGCATTCCGGCACCATTGTCGCCCAAAACTCCCTGACCAACAGCCAGGTCCAGTACGGTGACGATGTCATCTCGCGCATCAGTTGCTGCATGCTGGAAGACGATGGTCTTGAAAAACTGCACCGCGCCATCCTCGCTGATATCAACAGGCTCATTGAACGGATGGCAACCGCCGCCGGCATCAGCCTCAATGAAATCGTCGATCTGACGCTGGTGTTCAACACCGTCATGCACCATATCTTTCTTGGCATCTCGCCGGACGCTCTCGGGCGTTCGCCCTTTATTTCCGCCACCCGCCAGGCCCTGGACATCAAGGCCCGAGATCTGGGCATCGCCATCAATAGCGGGTGTTATGCCCACTGCCTCCCCATTGAGGCCGGTTTTGTCGGCGCTGATAATGTTGCAGTTCTGTTGGCGGAAAATGCCTGTAACAACGAACCGATCCAACTCCTGATCGACATCGGCACCAACGGCGAAATCAATGTCGGCAACCGCGAGCGTATGCTTTCCGCCTCCTGCGCCACTGGCCCGGCCTTTGAGGGCGCCCAGATCAGACACGGCATGCGCGCCGCCGAAGGCGCTATCGAACGGGTCAGCATCGATCCGGTCAGTAAGGAGCCATCGGTGCAGATTATCGGTGGTCAACAGCCGGAGACGGGTAAAAAACCTGTCCGCGCCAAAGGCATATGCGGCTCGGGAATCATTGATGTCGCTGCCGAGTTGTTCAAAGCCGGATTAGTGCTTGCGGACGGCAGGTTCGACAAATCAGCCGCCTGCGCCCGGTTGCGGCCAGATACCAACGGCAAATATGAGTATGTCCTGGCCCGGGCCCACGAGACCATGACCGGTCAGGATATTGTCATCACCCAGAAAGACATCCGTGCGATCCAACTGGCCAAATCGGCGTTATATGCGGGCATCAAACTGTTGATGCGACGATTGGGTATTGAGAAGGTCGACACCGTTCTCCTGGCCGGGGCCTTTGGCAGTTACATCAATGTGGAAAGCGCCCTGGTCATTGGCCTGTTCCCGGATTGCGCCCTGGAAGACGTGGTGGTGGTGGGCAATGCCGCCGGTGAGGGAGCCAAGCGCGCCCTTTTCGATGTCGGCCAACGGCAGGAGGCTGCGAGGATCGCCACCTTTGTCGAATTTGTCGAAACCGCTGCCGAGGTCGATTTCGCGACGCATTTTGCCGACGCCATGTTTTTTCCGCATCGCGGTGATCGTTTTCCTCATATTCAGCATCTCCTGGATGCCATTCCCGGTGCACATAGCATCGCAATCAAGGAGGCGTCGTCATGAACACATTCAGTAGCTGTTCATGCGTTCGCGATGATGCGGAAACCATTCCACTCTCTTTGGTGCAAGAACTGGGGATCACCCGCCACAATGCCCACACGGATGCCTCTGCCATAGCCCGGCTCGCAGTCCGGCGCATGGAACAGGCCAATGATCTGCTCTGTCGGCTCCCTTTCTGCGTGACCGTTGAAGCAGAAGCCTTTGGCGCGACCGTAAAAATTCCGGACGACGAGAGCGGTCCCCGATGCGACGGTTATCTGTTTTCCCGGATTGAAGAGTTGAGCCACCTGGCACCGATGAAACTTGACCGAGGTAGAATTACCGAAGTCCTCAACAGTATCACCCTGTTGCACAATGAAGGTTATACGGTGGCATTGAATGTGGAAGGGCCGTTTACGGTCCTTGGACTGCTTATTGATTCGTCCACGCTCTTTCGCGGCATACTCACCCACCGTCAGATTCTCGAACAGGCCCTGGGTACTCTCGAAGAAAGCCTGATCTGCTATATCCGGCAAGGCATCCGCCATGGGGCGAGCATCATTTCATACGCCGATCCAGCCGGTGCCCTGGAGGTTTTTGGACCGAAACTCTATCGCGAGATCGTCGGTCTGAGTTCCCACCGTCTTTTACAACAGCTGGAAGGGACCGGCGCGGCCACCCTGATTCATCTTTGCGGTCAGACATCGCGCAGCCTGGAAAAGGCGGGATTGTGTACGGCACATGCGGTGGAGATACCGGGAGGATCGACCTACGGGCACAACCTGCGCCGTCTCGTCCATGCCGACAAACCCATTCTTATCGGCCACAATTGCATGAAAAGTACTCCGCTGGTGCTCAACCGGCCGACTATATGGCAGATCAAACTGACATGAGAGAATATATGCAGGAAAAAACCCGGCCCGGATCGTTTACATGGACTGAATTGCAGAAAAAAAGGCTGCAGGAGTTACATGTCGCCAGTGAACAGGAAGCGTTGTGCTTTCCCACGGAAGAGGACCGCGACCGGGCTTTCAAGAAAGAAGAAAACGTACTCAAGGCGGCGGCGCGAAATCGGCTCAACGATCTTCTTGAGCACACCAGGCGGCCCGCTCTGTGCCGCCTGGAAACCCGGCTGGTGGAGGCACTCACCGGGGCAGGCTTTGTGCAGGTGACGACGCCGACCATCCTTGCCAAAAGCATGCTGGCCAAAATGACCATTGACGACCAACATGCGCTCTTTTCCCAGGTTTTTTGGCTTGACGATAAGCGCTGCCTGCGACCGATGCTCGCCCCGAACCTCTATTTTATCCTCAAAGATCTGGTTCGGCTGTGGCCCAAACCGGTACGAATCTTTGAGATCGGCTCCTGTTTTCGCAAGGAATCGCAGGGCAATAATCACCTCAGTGAGTTTACCATGCTCAATCTGGTTGAATGGGGCCTAGCTGAGGCTGATCGCCATGCGCGTCTCAATGAGATGGCCCAACTGGTCATGCAGACTGCGGGCATCAAGGAGTATCAGATGGAGCCGGAATCCTCGGCGGTGTACGGCGACACCGTCGATGTTGTTCACCACGGACTGGAACTGGGCTCCGGCGCCATGGGGCCGCATGTTCTCGACGGCAACTGGGGGATGACCGGGGCCTGGGTCGGCATCGGTTTTGGCCTGGAGCGGCTGACCATGATCGGGGAAGGCGGCCGCAATGTTCGCAGTGTCGGCAAAGGCCTGACCTATCTCGACGGCGTCCGGCTCAATATCTGACCCTCCATCGCTGCTTTTTTCATTCGTTCGCTCATCGATAGACACCAAGGCACAGATACACATGAAGAGACTCGACCAACTCCTTGATACCGCAACAGCAGGTGAACCGCTTGAGCCGGAAGACATGCTTTCTCTGTTGCGGCTTGATGCACAGGATGAGCGCCGGCAACTGTTTTCCGCTGCCAGGGAAGTGCGGCACCAACACTTCGGCAACCGGGTGGCGCTGTACGGGTTTGTGTATTTTTCCACCTATTGCCGCAACGATTGCGCCTTCTGCCTGTATCGGAAATCCAATCTCTCCTGCCGGCGCTACCGGAAAAGCATCGACGAGATCGTTGCCGCCTCAGTGGCCCTGGCTGATTCAGGGGTGCATCTCATCGATTTGACCATGGGGGAGGACCCGGCCTATCTCAATAGCGGCCCTGCGGGATTTGACCAACTGATCGAGATTGTTCGCGCCGTCCGCGAACAGTCCCGTCTGCCAGTCATGATTTCTCCCGGCGTGGTGCCCGAAAAGGTGCTACGGGCGCTCAAGGAGGCGGGCGCCACCTGGTATGCCTGTTATCAGGAAACCCACAACCGGGATTTGTTCGCCGAGCTTCGTCTGCATCAGAGCTATGACGAACGCTGGTCAATCAAGATGTTTGCCAAATCCATCGGTTTGCTGGTCGAAGAGGGGTTGCTGGTCGGGGTGGGCAACAACGAGCACGACGCTGTCCAATCGCTGCTGGCCATGGGAAAATTGGCGGTAGACCAGGTCCGAGCCATGACCTTTGTCCCTCAGGCCGCCACACCACTGGCCGCACAGCCCCGAATGAACAGTGATTATGAGTTGAATCTGATCGCAGTAATGCGTCTTCTCTTTCCATACTGCTGTATCCCTGCCTCCCTGGATGTGGAGGGTATTGAAGGGCTTAGGTCTCGACTCAACGCCGGCGCCAATGTGGTGACTTCCATCATTCCTCCTGCCTCGGGATTGCAGGGCGTATCGCAAAGCACCCTGGATATAGCCGAAGGATTCCGCACCGTTTCCGGAGTGCAGCCCATTCTGGCAAGCTGCGGCCTGCAGATGGCCACCCCGGATGAATACGGGGCGTGGCTGGAGCGATTGCAGCCACGCTTGGCCGTTGAGGAAGTGCAATGAAAGTGGCCGTTTTGGGTGGGCGCCTGCAGGGCGTGGAAATCGCCTACCTGGCAGGAAAGGCCGGGTGGCAGGTGGTCGGGGTTGACCGCGACGCGGCGGCTCCCGTTGCCGGACTCTGCCAGGATTTTCGCTGTTTTGATCTTATGGAGAGCGATCAGCTGACCGCGCTGCTGCACACCGTGGATTTCGCCATCCCGGCCCTGGAAGATCAGGAGGTGCTCGATCATATCGGCCTCTGTGCGGCCCGAGCCGGGGTGCGCCTGGCCTATGACCGGGAAGCCTATCTGCTGTCGTCATCCAAAAGACGATCGGATGCCCTGTTTGCTGGCCTGGGGATTCCAGCGCCCAAGCCGTGGCCGTTCTGCGGATTTCCTCTGACTGTCAAACCTGTCACGGCGAGTGGTAGCAAGGGGGTCTGTTGTTTTGATGACGCAGACCAGTTCGAGCGTTGGCTGGCCGGGGTGGAGCACCCCGAGAGTTGGGTGAAACAGGAATTCCTCACCGGTCCGTCATATTCGATTGAGGTGATTGGCGATGGAGAACAGTATCGAACCTTCGAGATCACCGAACTGGAGATGGACGCAGCCTTTGATTGCAAGCGGGTTACCGCTCCCGTGCCAATACCAGGTGAGCTGGCAACGGCACTCGAAAACACGGCCCTGACCCTGGCCAGGTCACTCCGGCTGACCGGCATCATGGACGTGGAGGTGATTCTTCATCAGGGCCAATTGAAGGTCCTGGAGATTGACGCCCGTTTTCCCAGCCAGACCCCAACCGCTGTCTATCACAGTTCGGGGATCAATCTTGTCGAGGCCCTGTGGCACGGCGGCAGGGAGGGGCTCTGTGCCAATCCGCCCGCAACCACCAGGGGCGTTATCTATGAACACATCCTGGTTGCAGGCGAATCGCTGTCTGTTTGCGGCGAACATATCATGGCCGGGGCCGGCCCGCTTGCTATACACCATGATTTTTTTGGCGCCCAAGAGGCACTGACCAACTACCTTCCCGGACGCACCACATGGGTGGCCACCTTGATCATGGTGGGCCAGGATCTTGGCGAGGCCACAGCCCTGCGTGAAAAAGTTTTGGCCAACATCCGGCAATCATGCGGCATTACCACCTATAGCGACGCTGTTCCTCCGCCCACGCCGCAACGGAAACAGCAGCCTGTTGCCGTCTGAGAGATCAAAAAATGACGCGATTACAGCAGCAAGATATTGATGAACTAAGGCCGAATCTGAGCACCTATGAACAAAGGCTGCGCGCAGCCACCGGTTCCGGTCTTGCCGATATCGCCGCCCATGCGCTTGGCATGCAACCGATAACAAACGGTCGGCTTCTCAGGGATACCGTGGCAGCCGTCATCCCTGTTTCCTACGGCGAAGGGCTCATCCCCGGCTTCTCCGAGGCAGTACAGAGCATCCTCGCATTTCTTGGATGCACGGCCTTTGTGACCGAACAGAGTAATGTCCTGGGATTGGGCGAAGCCATCGAACAGAGAGCGACCCTGATGTTTCTTTCCGATGACGATGATTTTGTCGCCATGAACCTGACAACTGGCAGGACGAGCCATAACAGCGAGGCCACCGGCAGGGGCTATGGCGCGGCTTTAGACCTGATGGCAGGCGGTGTTGATGCGCGCGATGTCCTGATCATTGGAGCCGGTCCGGTGGGCCAGGCTGCCGCCCGTTACCTGGATGCCCATGGCGGTCGCGTTACCGTCTATGATCATGACCATGATCGTGCCCACGCCCTAATCGAGACGATTTCGGGCGGCCGGCGAGCGACCGACCTCGCAATTGCCCTGCAACGCTGTTCGTTGATTATCGAGGCAACGCCGTCCGCAGGTGTACTGACAAGAAAAAACCTGACATCCCGCACCATGATTGCCGCACCCGGAGTACCCTTGGGGGTCGATAGTGAAGGACAGGCCTTCCTGGGACGCAGGCTGATCCATGACGCGCTCGAAATAGGTGTGGCTACGATGCTCTACACCGTCCTCGCCCCAATGACCGCTGGAGAATAACGATGGCTGGAAAATCAAATGCGGTCCTCATTAAGGATCAACTCACAGAGCAGCAGGACAAGAAAAAAAAATATTACCGAAAAAATGTCAGTTTTTTCAGGTTGGTGGAAAAAATCAAATTGTGGCCGTCGCGAAGCGGACTGCTGCACGGTGTAAAATCGATCACCGTGACCGGTAAGGTGGCGGTGGTCACCACCCACTGCGGCGAAACCTTCACCGTCTGGGATTCCAGAACGTCGAAGGCTGCACGCTGGCTACGCAACAAGTGGTGCGCCGCCTCCTGTAGTCAGTGCAAAATTCCCCAATGGAAAATCGAAAAATATTCTTCGACCATGATGACCCAGAAATGGGGGTCAGGCCTGTAGGTGTCCCGCCCTTTTTTCAGGGCAGCATTCCTCACAGAGTGTCCACGTTTTTCTAGTACCGGTCAGTGAACATGACGGCACCGGTATGGCTGCGACTGACAAGTGCGTTGAATACAACACCGTATTTTCATCGTGAAGTAATCGAGATAACAGTAGAGGGCTAGAGAAAACCCGCAGTTGAGGTATCGGGCATCCTCATGGATGCAAGCAACAGAAAACATACTGGAGAACAAAGAGCATGAACGGAAAAGAGCGAGTTTTAAAGGCATTGAGTTTTGAACCGGTGGACCGGACCCCCTGGGTCCCGTATGCGGGAGTACAGACGGCGAATCTGATCGGCGTTGACGCCGAGGCCTATTTGTTGAGTGCTGATCATATCGTCAATGGTATCCTCAAGGCGTATGAACTGTATGAACCCGATGGGTTGCCGATTGTCTTTGATGTGCAGATGGAGGCCGAAGCGCTCGGATGCACCCTGAAATGGTCCAAGAACAATCCGCCAGCGGTTGCTACTCATATTTTAGAGAGCAAGACGGTGGCCGAGCTGCAATTGCCGACCGAAAAAGACGGTCGCTATCCGATCGCGCTGGAAGCGGCCCGGAGAATCGTCGCCGCGCTTGGCGACAAGGTCGCCCTTTACGGGCTGATCTGCGGCCCTTTTACCCTGGCGTTGCATTTGAAGGGGACGAAGCTGTTCTCCGAAATGATGAAACAGCATGATAAGGTCGATGAAGTCATGGCCTTCTGTAATCAGGTCTGCATGGATTTGTCGAGAATGTACGCGCAAACCGGGGTCGATATCATTGCGGTGGTGGATCCGATGACCTCGCAGATCGCACCCAAGCATTTTGATCGTTTTGTCAAAGGCCCGACCACCGAACTGAACCGCTATGTGCGTGGTTTGGGACTCAAAGTTACCAGCTTCTGCTGCGGCAATGCCACCAAGAACATCGAACTGATGTGTCAGACCGAAACCGACGGCATCGCTTTTGATGAAAATGTCGATCTGGCCTTCGCCAAGGACATCGCCAGTGCATACCGGGTGTCTTATGGCGGCAACCTCCCCCTAACCACGGTCATGATGTTCGGCTCGCCCCTGGAGAACGTCGAGGAGGCCCGCCGCGAACTGGAAATCGCTCAAGGGTTGGGCTATATCCTTTCCCCCGGCTGTGACATTCCGTACGACACCCCGATCAACAATCTGGTTGCCATCTCTAACTTCATCAACGGCAAACCATCGTCCTTGAATCTGCTGGAATCGGAGCAGCAGTTTAAGGCAGATGATGAAACGGAATTCGAAGACGTGGAGATCAAGCCTGGCCAGGTGTTCATCGAAATCGTCACTCTGGATTCGGAAGGCTGTCCGCCCTGTCAATATATGTGTGAGGCGGTGAAGGGCGTGCAGGATCAATACAGCGGGCGGATGACCTGGCGCGAATCACTGGTGAAAACACGGGCCGGCATCAAACGGATGGCGACGCTTGGCGTGAAGAATCTGCCTGCGATCCTCATCAACAACGAAGTGGTGTTTGACAACATCATCCCGTCTGAAAGTGAACTGGTCGAGGCGATCGAAAAACGCATCGGCTAACAAGCATGCCCCGCCGGGAGCATGATGCTTCTGGCGGGGTGTTTTCATCATGAGGTGGACCAATGCCTGACCAACCCATACGCTTATATCTGCTCACCGGTTTTCTCGGGGCAGGAAAGACAACCCTGCTTAAGCGCATTATCGATCATCTCCATACCCAAAAAATCGGTATTCTGATGAATGAATTCGGCAGCATCAGCGTCGATGGCATCCTGTTGCAGCAGCATGGTGTCGACATTGTTGAAATCAACAATGGCTCGGTCTTCTGCAGTTGTCTCAAGGGCGCTTTCATTGATGCGCTGGTCGCTTACTCCGAATTGCCAATTGAGTATCTGTTTGTCGAAACATCAGGGATGGCTGATCCCTCAAATATCGAACCAATCCTGACCAATGTCATCGGTAAGGTGAAGGGCAAGGCCTATAATTATTGCGGGGCGATCTGCTTGGTGGACGGGGCCAACTTCCTGGAACAGGTTGATGTCCTCGCAGCTCTTGAACGGCAGGTGGCTGCGAGCAGCCTGATTGTCATCAACAAGCTTGATCTGGTGGACGAGGATCAGGCGGCCGTTGTTGCAGCGAAGGTGCGTCAGCTTAATCCGGAGGCCGAGCTGGTCTCTGCCCGGTATGGCACTATTGAGCTCAAGTTCTTGGACCGGCCGCTGAAAGCTATAAAGGCACCGGTCGCAGTGGAAAGCTACAACACTCCGTTTAACCGGCCCACCGCCCATGTGATCACCGCGACGGGCATCTATGACCGGGATGCTTTCCAGTCCTTTGTCGAAGCCCTGGTTCCCTTAGCGCTGCGCATGAAAGGTTTTTTTCTGTTGGACGACGGGTGGCGCCAGGTGGATGCGGTGGGGCCCCATATTGAAATCCGACCGACCTCCATCCCACGAACGACCTCGGAGCTAGTGATCATTTCCGACAAGGGATTCCTGGCACTGACTGCGGTGTACGGTCAGTGGGATCAGCACTTTGCAGGCCGGGAAATGAAACTCAGCTAAACTGACAAAAGGGGCGGATCAATAAGGTGTGGTACGGGGGGGCACAAAAACGGCTAGGTGTCGCGTCTGCCGGATTGTTTGATGTAGAGTTTGTGCTGACTCACTGGGAGTGTGGCCGTTTTTCGGCTCGCAGATCTGAGAATTTGGCGAACCGTTTCAATGGAAATGGAACGACCTATTTTTTCCCTGGCCTGCTCGGTTAGATGGGCCAGGGTCCAATTCTTCAGGACATCCGGCGGGGTACAGGCCAGTTTGATAATCTCCAGCCGCTCCTCTTCTGTAAAGGTTTCGGGGGCACCGCTCCGTTCAAGGTCGACGATTCCCTCCATCCGTTTTTCGGCGAATCTGTGCCGCCATTTCCGGCAGGTTTTCTCGGAGATATTCAGCACCTTAGCTATTTCCGTACTCTCCATCCCTTCAGCTGCCATCAGAATAATTGCGGAACGAAGATACATCCGTTTCTCGGCTTTCTGGCCCTTTGCATTTTTTTCAAGCTCACTTCGCTCTGCATCGGACAGATATATTGCCGGTGACACTCTGGGCATAATGGTTCAACCTTGCACTGTGGGGAGCGATTCTGCAAACCTGTACAGTGCATCCTGCTCTGAGGTGTATGGTGGCGTGTCGTCAACCCCTCCAGGTTTTTCTGCTTTGTTTTGGCGTACGACAGGCGGGGTTGGGCGGGTGGAAATCATGACTGGTCCACGCCCTCTCGGGCCATTTTGATTTCAGCCATGAGCGTCTTGGCCAGCTCGACCGCCTGGGCAGCGGTTTCCGCATAAGCATCCCCGCCAATGGTTTGCACCCAATCCGCTGAAACAGGTGACCCGCCGAACATGCATTTGAATTGAGCTCGAATGCCTTCTTCCTCAAGGGCCTGCATGATATCACGCTGCGCGATCATGGTGGTCCGCATCAGGGCCGCACCTATGATAATATCGACCTCAAGCTCCTTAGCCTTGCTGACCACCTCCTCACAGGAGACATCCCGGCCAAGATCAATGACCTCAAAGCCGTTGGCCGACAGCATGGTCTTGACGATGTTCTTGCCGATATCATGGATATCGCCCTGTACGGTAAAGATTAAAATCCTGCCCTGTGACAATTTGTCCCGGCTTTTTAGCGGCAGGGACTCGGTCAGGACGTGTGCGCCTGCTTCAAAGGCATCAGCCGCCACCAGAAGTTGCGGGACGAAGGCTTCACCGTCATCGAAAAGGTCGCTGACCGTTTTCATCCCCTTTGCCAGGCCATCGTTTAGGGCAACCACAGGATCAGTCCCTGCGGCAACCGCTTCTTTTGCAGCGGTTTCGGCAAGCGAGGACTCCATTTTCTCCACAGCTCTCTGGAGTTTGCGTAGGATTTTATCGGACCGCATCTGCCTCTTCTCCATACAATATTGCTGCTGTCTATTCACTTGTCACTGCCACCACATCTTCGTTTCACTTGTGTAGCAAACCAGATGTGCCGAAACCAGCCTGACATTCGCCAAAACCGGAAAAAGCAACCGTCGCAAAGGCGGATAGTCCACATCAAAGCAGTTCCGCCAAAAAACTCGTACCAAAAGAAACTTTGCACATCGACCTGGCAGCGAGAATGGTGTTTTGGGGACTGATCTCGATTTGAGCTGCTCATGGGCAACGGAACAGGAGATTCTTCCGTTTATATCCGCAAACATTGCATATTTCAACAAATTCATTACCGCTATTCAAAAGGCGCCGAACCAACACCCCGCTCATATCCATTATTGTAAATAATCTTTACTTGTCAATACAGCATTGTAACAAGAATAGCGTTAAATAATTATTTTATCGTTAACATGCAAAAAATATTGCGAGCTGCATTTGATCATGCTACAGCAAGTCAAATGCTATCCAGTAAATAAACTCCGCTATTTTTTCGAAACTGATGGCAACAACCAGGGCATCCTGGTTTTTTTTGAACTTTATAACGGAATTTTTTTACTGGAATTTGAGCGAGCGCGGAGGACAGACAATGAAACACGTTGCAAGGGAGAATGTATGAGCCAGGAAGAGATTTTAGCACGACTCAAGTCCGCCATTGAGGAGATGGACAGTGAGCTGGCGGAAGCCGCCGCCAGAGACGCGGTGGCGACAGGCATCGAACCGTTGATCGCCATCAACGATGGGCTCGCTAAAGGTATGCAGACCATGAGCGATCTTTTTGATGAAGGCGAGATGTTCGTGCCCCAATTGGTGGTGGCTGCCGAGGCTTTTGAGGCGGCGGTCACCATTTTAAAGGCAGCTATTCCCGAAGCGGACAAGCACACCGCTGTTCGGGGCAAGGTGTTGATCTGCACCGTGCAGGGCGATATCCATGATATCGGCAAGAACATCGTCAAGACCATGCTGTCGGCCAGTGGTTTTGAGGTATTTGACCTTGGCCGAGACGTGCCCACGGAGACCGTGGTGGAAAAGGCCAAAGAATTGCAAGTGGATATTATTGCGGGTGCGGCCCTGATGACCACGACCATGCCGAGTCAGCGGGATATCATCACGATTCTCAAGGAGGACGGAATCCGTGATCAGTTCAAGTGTATGTTCGGAGGAGCGCCTGTTTCTCCGGACTGGGTGGAAAAGATTGGCGGTGACGCCTATGCGGAAACCGCTTCGGAAGCAGTGACTAAAGCAAAGGCCTTAATGGTCGAATTAGGGAGGTGAACCGGATGGCGATAGCAAAGAAACTGACCGTGTTCGACGTCTATGAACGGGCGAAGACCGGTCCGAAGGTCGATGAAAACGACTGGGACTTCAAGATCATACCTCAGACGGCGGCACGCCTGAAAGAGAAGTATGGCATCAAGATGGACAAGAAGACCATCATCCCCACCGACAAGAAGCTGATGGACAACCTGTTCCAGGCTGGCCTGGAGATGTTGGTGGAATGCGGCATCTACTGTATCGACACCAAGCGGGTGATCAAATACAGCCGGGAAGAGGTCCTGACCGCGATCAAGACCGCGCCGACCCGGGCGATCTACGGCGAGGGCAACCAGGCTGTGGTGTTGACCAACCGCACCTACAACGACAAGCGGCCGCCGATCATTCAGGGTGGTCCGACGGGTGCGCCCTGTACCGAGGAGATGTTCCTGGCCATTCATCAGTCGTATGCCCAGGAACCGCTGGTGGACACCATCGTTGACGGTGTGCTCCAGACGATCAAGGGCTACGACCCGACACCGGGCAGCCCCTGGGAGATTGCGGCGGTTAAATCGGAGGCACTCCTGGTACGGATGGCGCAGGAACGCGCCGGCCGTACCGGGATGGGGTTGTAGGGTAACGAAACTTCACTCACCGCCGCGGGCGTTATAGCCGCAGATTTTCCCGGCGGGATGAGGCAGTCTGACAGTCATGAAGTATCCCAGCTCAATGAGCTGAAAATCGATGTAGGTGCATTGGTTTTCACCGCTCATTATGTACTGGCCGGCGATATGATCATGAGCGAGCAGATGCCCATTTATGGCGGTTATGCTGGTGGATTGGAAGAGACGACGATTGTCGATGTCGCCGCCCATATCAATGCCTTTGTCATGGCGCATGCAACCTGGCATCTGGACGGACCCGTCCATGTGCGCTGGGGCATCACCACGGCACGCGAAGCGCTTGCAGTTGCAGGACACTGCGCCATGGCGATTGAGGCCAACACCAACCTGATGCTGGGCAACCAGTACTACACACTGGCCGGGCCCTGCACGGTTATGTGTCTGTTGGAGACCGCTGCCCAGGCGATCACCGATACCGCTTCCGGACGCGAGGTGCTTTCGGGAGTGGCGGCGAGCAAGGGCGTGGCGACCAACTACACGACCGGTATGGAAGCGCGGATGATGGCCGAAGCCTCGCATGCGGTGTTGGGCATGGAGACGGCCAAGGTCAACGAGATCCTCGATAAACTGGTCTCGCTCTACGAAAAAGACTACAAGACGGCGCCCAAGGGCAAACCCTTTGAGGAATGCTATGATGTGGTCAAACTGGTCCCCACCCAGGAATACCTCGACGTCTACGATCAGGCCGTTGAGATCCTCTCAGGACTCGGACTCGATTATTGGAAAAAGGAAGGAGTGTGCCCATGAAATTTATCACCGCGATAATCAAACCTTTTAAGTTGAATGAGGTACGGGAAAGCCTGACAGCGCTTGGCGTCAAAGGCGTAACTGTAACGGAGGTCAAAGGCTTCGGTCGCCAGAAAGGTCATACTGAAATGTATCGAGGCGCAGAGTATGTCATCGAATTCATCCCCAAACTGAAGGTTGAAGTGGCTATTGATGACAGCCAGCTCGATCAAGTAATCGATGGTATTAAAAAGGCGGCCTGCACCGACAAGATCGGTGATGGTAAAATTTTTGTTTTTGATCTTGAACACGTAATGCGTATCAGAACCGGCGAAACCGGTCCCGAAGCGCTTTGATCTAAAAGGAGCCCGTCGATGAAAAAACTTGCGTTTTTATCCCCTCTCATGGTGGCTGCCTTAACCGTCATGGCCGTCAGCACAGGTTTTGCTGAAGAAGCAGCCACCGCGGTTGCTGCTGCCCCCGTTCCGAATAAAGGCGATACCGCCTGGATGATATCTGCCACTTTGCTGGTTGTCATGATGGCCGTCCCCGGACTGGGTCTGTTCTATGGAGGCATGGTCCGTGCCAAGAACATGCTTTCCGTACTCATGCAAACCTTTGTCATCTTCAGCTTGCTTGGAGTCCTTTGGGCCCTCTACGGCTACAGCTTAGCCTTCACAGAAGGCAATGCCTTTTTCGGGGGACTGAGCAGGGCCTTTCTCATGGGGGTGACCCCGGAAAGCACGGTTGCCACCTTCACCAAAGGGGTTGTCATTCCAGAATATATTTTTATTGCATTTCAGTTGACTTTCTCCGCGATCACCCCCGCTCTTATCGTAGGTGCATTTGCTGAGCGCATCAAGTTTTCCGCGGTTCTAGCTTTTATGGTGCTTTGGTTTACTTTTTCTTATCTGCCGATTGCCCACATGGTCTGGTACTGGGCAGGACCTGACGCCTATACCGATGCGGCGGCAGCCGCCAAAGCTGGGGAAACTGCAGGGTTTCTCTTTCAGAAAGGTGCTCTTGATTTTGCTGGCGGCACCGTGGTGCATATCAATGCCGGTATTTCCGCGTTGATCGGGGCCTTTATGATTGGCAAACGGTCCGGTTACGGTCGCGAATCCATGCCCCCACACAGCCTGACCATGACAATGGCCGGCGCCTCGTTGCTCTGGGTTGGCTGGTTCGGTTTCAATGCGGGGTCCGCTTTGGAAGCATCAGGAGGCGCAACCCTGGCCTTTTTCAACACTTTGATTGCCACCTGCGCGGCTACAGTTTCCTGGACGCTCGTCGAGTGGATGCTCAAGGGGAAACCTTCCATGCTAGGGGCTGTTTCAGGGGCAATCGCCGGTTTGGTTGTGATCACCCCAGCTTGTGGTTTTGTTGGACCGATGGGCGCGATTTTCATGGGATTGCTGGTCGGCATCGTCTGCTATTGGGGCGTCAATGGCCTGAAACGTATGCTGGGTATGGACGACTCACTGGATGTCTTTGGCGTCCACTGTCTTGGCGGTATCCTTGGGGCCCTTTTAACGGGTGTCTTTTGTTCTCCCACGCTTGGAGGTACCGGAGTGTATGATTACGTAGCCAATGCTGTTGGTGAATACGACATGGTTGCACAGGTAACCTCCCAGTGCTGGGGCGTTGCCACGGCTTTAATCTGGTCTGGAGTTGTTTCTTTTATTGCTTTCAAAGTGGTTGATCTGACCATCGGTCTACGCGTCAGCGAAGAAGACGAACGGGAAGGTCTCGACCTCTCCACTCATGGCGAGCGGGCATATCACGACTGAAAACAGATTTATTTTTTAGCAGAGGGGATATGTGGCTAGGACCTAAAAGAATCCTTTAATTAAAAAGAATAAATCAGAGGCCCGAGTCATCTCTCCTGAGATCACTCGGGCCTCTTTTTTACTAACTATAATTTGATATGGACCGAAAAGTTGAATCGTGGAAGTCCCGGCGGGCCACTGAAGCCTCAGCGCTGTATCAACATTTTGTCGACACCCAGGTGAAAAATACTGTTTCCTCTTATTTTGCCTTTGATCAGGTATGGGAAGAAGCAATTAAGGAAATGATCCATCATCTTCATTTCAAACATCGCTCCATGAGAACGGAAAGAGTCTATGTCTCATGGATTCGACGTTTTTATCTCGCCAATAGAGGGACATATCCCCAAGAAACAAGTGATTTGCATCTTAGACAATTTTTCTTCCACCTTGCCCATGAAAAAAAATTTGCTGTTTCTACCCAGCAGCAGGCTTTCAATGCTCTTCTCTTTTTCTTCCGCTACATATTGGGTCGGGGTGAGGTTGTCGATAATCTATTTGGCGACATCCGTGCTCAACCAACTAAGCGATGGCCAACTGTACTCAGCCGAGACGAAGTCGAATCCATACTTTCAGGACTGAATGACCCGTATCGCCTTGTATGCCGACTCATCTACGGTGGAGGTCTGCGAACTCTGGAATGCCTGAGGCTGCGGGTAGGCGACATTGATTTCGATAGAAATACCATCACAATCCGTGACGATAAAGGGAGGAAAAATCGGGACACCATACTTCCAGCTGGCATAACCGATGACCTCAGGGAGCATCTCACGAAAGTACTCAGCTTGTTTCAAGTCGACCTTGGTGCCGGGTATGACGGAGTCGTTTTGCCCTTCGCCCTGGAACAGAAATATCCCAAAGCCTCACATGAGTGGGTTTGGCAATGGATTTTCCCCGCCAGTACCGTTTCCATTGACCCAAAAAACCATCAAGTCCGGCGACATCACCTCACCGACAAGACTCTGCAACAGCTTTTCCATGCTGCGACACTGAAACTCGGCATAGAAAAAAGAGCCACGATATATAGCCTGCGCCGCAGTTTCGCCATTCATCTTCTTGAAAACGGGTATGACATCCGCACCGTCCAAGAGATGCTCGGTCACGCCAACCTGCAGACCACAATGATTTATACCCACGTCGATGATCGCACCTTTCTTAGAAAGTCAGGGGTACTGTAAAAATGGAACCTTCTGGAAATAAAAAAGGCGACCATTTCTGGTCGCCTTTTTTATTTCAGGATGCCTCTCGACATGTCAAAAAATGTCAATTTTATTTTTTTCTTTTCCGCCGCAACTGCTTGTTTTTATTGGCTGGGGGACAGGGATTCGAACCCCGATAAGCGGAGTCAGAGTCCGCTGTCTTGCCGTTAGACCATCCCCCAGCAGGCGGGAAGTGCGGTGAAAATAGAAGGATTCGCCGCAGTTGTCAAGAAAAAACCCCCGGCGCGGGCGAGGCGGACAACACCGGGACGGAAGAAGATCGCACAGTTCAGGAGATGATCAAACCGGCATAGCCGACGACCTGCCCGGTATCGCCGCTGACCTCGCCGGAATCGGTGTAACGGACCAGTTCGGCTCGGGTGGCGCCCAGTTCCAGGGTGACCAGGAGCGCGATGGTGGTGGGGATGACGCCGCACATCGAAATCCGGCTGCCGTGCACGGTGGCATACAACCCCTGCGGATCGAGGGCGAGGATCCGCTCGATGGCCAACCGGTCTTTCTTGGTTGCCTGCTGCCGCGATTCGTAGTGACTCATGTCGGTGGAGGCCACGATCAGCACCGGTTGCCCATGGGCCCGGATGGCTGCGGCCAGATCCTTGGCCACGGTTTGGCACAATTCGTACGGGATGTGGGCGACCACCAGAGGCACGATCCGCAGGCCGGGCTGCACCTGCTGAAGAAAGGGGACCTGCACCTCCAGCGAATGTTCGAGCAGATGGGCCTCGGCATCCGCCACCACGTCGGAGGAGCGCTGGAGCAACGAGGTCGCCAGCGGCCGGTCGATGGCCACCGTGCCCAGGGGCATGCGCCAGTCCTCGGTGCCCAAGGCCAGGGCCGCGCCCCGGCCGCGATGGTTGGGCCCCATGATCACCACCGTCTCCGGCACCCGGACCCGGCTGATGGTCGCGCCGGCGGTGGCCCCGGAATAGACATAGCCGGCGTGGGGCATGACCACCGCCAGGGCCTGCTTGCGCTCGTCCTCGGGCACGGCCGGGACAAGCATCTTCATCGCGGACCGCAGGTGTTCGGGATCTCCGGGATAAAAACGGTCGGCAACGGCCGGTGTGCGGGTCATGCGTCCTCCCCTATACCCTTATAGCTCCGGGTGGGAGCAGGTGGTTATTTCTTCACTTCCCAGGTGGTGCCCTCGGGGCTGTCCTTGAGGACGATGCGATGGGCCAGCAGATAATCGCGGACCTCGTCGGAGGTGGCCCAGTCCTTGGCGGCCCGCGCCTGGTTGCGTTTGACGATCAGTTGGTTGATTTCTTCCTCGTCCAGATCGATGCCGGCCAGCACCTTGGCCCGGTTGCCGGCCACCACCGTTGCCGGGTCCCGCTGCACCAGTCCGAGCACCCCGGCCAGGTTGCGAAAGACGGCGGCGCTGGTCCGCAACAGGAGCACATCCTCGACTGCCGGCGACTCCGGCAGGGTCCGCAGCAGTTTATTGAGCGTCTTGACCGCGTCAAAGAGGTGGGCCAGGGCCTGGGCGGTGTTGAAATCGTTGTCCATGGCCCCGTGAAAGCGGGTGGCCAGGGATTCCAAACCTTGCCGGTCCTGGGCGGCGATGCGGGCGGGAGCGGCCGGATCGCCGTCGGCCAGGTTGTCGACCTGGGCCAGACACTCGTACATCCGTTCCAGCCCGGAACGGGCATCCTGGAGAGCGGTCTCGGTGAAATCGAGCGGGTTGCGGTACTGGGTGGAAAAGATGAACAACCGCAGGACTTCCGGCTCGTACGCCTTGAGCACATCGCGGATGGTCAGGAAATTACCCAGCGATTTCGACATTTTTTCGTCTTTGATCGTGACGAAGCCGTGATGCATCCACAGATTGGCGAACGGCTTGCCCGAGGCGCCGCAGCTCTGGGCGATCTCGTTTTCATGGTGGGGAAAGACCAGGTCTTTGCCGCCGCCGTGGATGTCGAAGGTCTCGCCCAGATACTTGCGGCTCATGGCCGAGCACTCGATGTGCCAGCCCGGCCGGCCCTCACCCCAGGGACTGGGCCATTTCGGTTCGCCCGGCTTGGCCCCTTTCCAGAGGACAAAATCCATGGGATGTTCTTTCTTCTCGTTCACCTCCACCCGGGCCCCGGCCTGCATGTCCTCCAGGCCCCGGCCGGAGAGCTGGCCGTAGCCGGCAAACCGATCCACCCGGAAATAGACGTCGCCGTTTGCCGGATAGGCCATCCCTCTGGCCACCAACTCCTCGATCAACGCGATCATTTCCGGAACATGTTCGGTGGCCTTGGGTTCGATATCGGGCCGCAGGGTGCCCAGCGCATCCATATCGGTGTAGAACTCGTCGATGAACCGCAGGGCCAGGCTGGCGCTGTCGATCCCCTGTTCATTGGCGCGCTTGATGATCTTGTCGTCGATATCGGTGAAGTTGCGGACAAAGGTTACCTTGAAGCCGCGATGGCGCAGGTAACGGACCACCATGTCGAACACCAGGGCGGAACGGGCGTGGCCGACGTGACAGTAGTCGTAGGAGGTGATGCCGCAGACATAGAGTTTGACATGCCCCTCTTCCAGGGGGCGAAGCGGTTCCTTCCGACGGGTCAGGGTGTTGTATATTTTCAGAGACATCCGATGTTCCGATGGCATGATCAGGGAGGGTTGACGAATCGTTGGCCTAATGTACTACAACCGGCCGAGAACTCAAAACGTTTATATGAAAGGTCTGTGGGACAGAATTTATTCTGTCCTCAGCTAACTAAAAATGTCTTGTGTATCCCGCCGGTATTGCCCGGCCACCAGCGGCAGGAGCAACAGCCCCGGAATCGCGGCCAGGGCGCAGCCGAGGAAAAACAGGGGCCATCCCGTCATTTCGGCCAGCCAGCCGGCCGGGGCCGCGACGATCACCCGGGGGATGCCCATGCAACTGGACAGCAGGGCGTACTGGGTGGCGGTGAACCGCTTGTTGGTCAGCGAGGCCATGTAGGCCACGTAGGCGCTGGTGCCCATGCCGCTGGTCAACTGTTCCAGGACGATGGCCACGATCAGGCCGGGCACCGAGTTGCCGATCAGGGCCAGGGCCGAGAAACTGAGGATGGACACCGCCTGGAGGATGCCGAAGATCCACAGGCTGCGGATGATGCCGATCCGGAGCAAAATGGTGCCGCCCACCAGGCCGCCGGCAATGGTCGACCAGAAGCCGAACAGTTTGGCCACCGCCCCGATCTGGGTTTTGCTGAAGCCCAGCGCCAGATAAAAGGGGGTGGTCAGGGTCGAGGCCATCTGATCGCCGATCTTGTAGAGCAGGATAAAGAGCAGCAGCATGAGGGCCCGGTCGCGGCTGAAATAGTCGACAAAGGGGGCGACGACCGCCTCGCGGAAGGTGCGGGGCGTGCCCTTGGTCAAGGTCGGTTCCCGGCAAACGAGGGTGGTGACCACGCCGATCAGCAGGGAAGCGGCCATCAGCAGGTAGACGCGGTCAAAGGAAAAATGATCGGCCAGGATCAGGCCGCCGCTGCCGGCCAGGAGCATGCCGAGCCGGTAGCCGTTGACGTAGAGGGAGCTGCCCAGCCCCAGTTGGTTGTCGCTCAAATCCTCGCGCCGGTAGGCATCGACCACGATATCCTGGGAGGCGGAAAAGAAGGTGACGACAAAAGCGGCCAGGGCCACCAGCCACGGCGTCTGGCCGGGATCGGTCTGGCCGAGCCCGATCAGGGCCAGGATCAGCACCAGTTGCATCAGCAGCAGCCAACCGCGCCGGCGGCCGAGAAACGGCAGGGTGAACCGGTCGAAGATGGGCGCCCAAAGGAACTTGACGGTATAGGGCAACCCCACCAGGGAAAAAAAGCCGATGGTGGTCAAATCGACGCCCTGCTCGGTCATCCAGGCCTGGAGCACGGTGGAGGTCAAGAGCAGCGGCATGCCGCAGGCAAACCCCATCAAGAAGGCAACCAGCATGCGGGACGAGAAGAATTGACGGGTCAAGCGCGTGTCCATGGTTTTCCGGCAGGGGAGCGGTGGTCGGAATCAAAAGCTTCCTTCTACCATAACCGCCCTGTTTGCAAAGCAATATTGTCGTTTTCGCAAAAAGCCGCGAGACCGACGTTCCGCGCTCCGCGACACTTTCCCCCGCGAGGTGAAAAGGAGGTCCGTTATCGAGGCCGGAAGGGCTGGTACAGGGGATCGCCGATCAACACCATCTGCCAGGAGAGGTAGGGCAGGCTGATCAGATAGACCTCGCCGAGACTGAGATAGCCGTCGACCAAGGTGGTGAAAAAGAGCTCCGGCAGGGGAAAGGCCTGGACATAGGGTTCGTTCACCGGCCCGAGGGTGGCGGCCAAACCGTCTTCCAGCATCCGCTTGCACCAGACCTGGGAATCTTTCTTTTTAAGGGTGGTGCACTCGCCGCTGGCGATGTGGTAGCCGATGGCGCCGCGCACCCAAGCAAAAGCGTCGACATAGCGGCCCAGGCTGTACCAGCCGCAGTAGAGCGCAGCCTGGGGGCAGTCGCCCGGTTGAAAGAGTTCGTCATGCTCGTCGAGCCGCACCTCCATCCGGCCGCTGGTGCGAACTCCTGCCGCCGCCGCGTGGATCGACCCGTCGTACAGGGCATAGCCGCTCAGGTTCTTTGCCGCCGGTTTGGACCAGCGGGCATCGAAATAGGCCCGGCCGCGCAGCCCTTCTTGTTCGGTCGCGAGGGCGTCGTCGATCAGCCGCCGCACCGTGGCCGGGTCCGGGCCGTCGAGTCGGCCGACCATCAACACCGCATCCCGCTGGAGCAGGTTCTCCTGTTCGCGAAAACCGAGGAAATACGGGTTGGGCAGCCAGCCCTCCAGGGGGTAGGCATCGGTCAGGACCAGGGCGAGTTCGGAATCGACCGATGCCCTGGTGTCTTTTGCCTGCTCCTGTTCCTGGCGCTCCTCCTTAGACCCGGACGACCGGATCGCCAGCGGCACCCCATAGATCGTCACCAGACAGCGGATACGGTTTTGGGGGTCGATCCTGGCCAGGGCCGCTCGCACCGGCTTGCGGATCTGCTCGTCATACTCCTGCCGCGAACACCGCTCCTCCGGGGTGACGCCAAGCCGGACCAGATGCTTGCGGGGGATCCGGCGCCGTTGCATGTAGTATTCGGCCAACTCCAGGCTGTCGCCGGCCCGGACGTTGGCGACCACCAGCACTTCATCCGGTTCGAGCGCCCTGCCGGTGACCGGACAGAATATGAGCGCCATCAGGAGGAGAACGATATTCACTGGATTTTGATTGGCGCGGAATTCCATGACGCATTACCTTCTGGCCCGATGTTGCATCCAGATCCCTCCAACCAACAGGGCTGGACCCAATTGTCCAAAACGAACAACGAAAGGTGGGTGCTCCGGCATGGCACCGCCACCGGAGCCAACACTTAGGGCCTGGATGCAAATAACTTGTACAAAATTGCGCTCAGATTTGGGTCAGATTTGGTTGTGGCGACCAGCGCAAAACCGCAGGCGTAGCAGCGCTACGTCGAGGATTTTGCGATAGAGCCGCAGCCAAAGATGGCCCGAAGATGAGATGCAAGATGCTCAAGTTATTTGATGACAGGCCCTTACATAACAACGAAAGAGGAAACGGACGGTGTTTGACCATAACGACCCAGCGGCGATCAACGACCTGCGGCAACGGCTGTGCGACTGGTTCACGGTCCACCAGCGGCCCCTGCCCTGGCGCGCCACCTATGATCCCTATCACATCTGGATTTCCGAAATCATGGGCCAGCAGACCCAGATCGAGCGGGTCGCCGAGTATTTCCTGCGCTGGGTCGAACGGTTTCCCGACCTCGCCGCCGTGGCCGCCGCACCGGAGCAAGCCATCCTCAAGGCCTGGGAGGGCCTCGGCTATTACAGCCGGGCCCGCAACCTCCACCAGACGGCCCTCCGGTTGATCGCCTCCGGCGCATCCGAGATCCCGGCGGATTACCGGCAACTGCTCGCCCTGCCCGGCATCGGCCCCTACACCGCGGCGGCGATCGTCTCCATCGCCTTCAATCAGCCCTATCCGCTGCTTGACGCCAATGTCGCCCGGCTGTTCGCCCGCCTGGCCGATATCGGCCGGCCGCTCAAAGAGAGCGCCACCCAAAAACGGCTGCACGCCCTGGCCGAGGCCCTGCTCGACCGGGCCAACCCGCGCATCTACAATCAAGCCCTCATGGAACTGGGCGCCTTGGTGTGCACCCCGAAAAAACCCGTGTGCGCCTCGTGCCCGATCCGACCGCATTGTCGAGCCTACCGAGCCGACACCGTCGAATTTCGCCCGCTCCCCAGCGACCGCCAGCAGAAGATCGACATCGTCATGGCCTGCGCCATTCTCCGCCGGGGGCAGCAGTATTTCATCCAGCAACGGCTGCCCGACGACATCTGGGGCGGCCTGTGGGAGTTTCCCGGCGGCCGGCTCGAAGCGGGAGAATCGCCGGCGCAGGCCGCGATCCGTGAAATCAGGGAGGAAACCGGCTGGCAGGTCGACGGCCTTTCGCCGTTCACCACGGTGACGCATCATTACACCCGATATCGCGTCACCTTGCACGGTTTTCTCGGCACCCTGCCCCCCTGCTCGGCGGAAGAACCGGTGCTGACCGCTGCCAGCCGATATGCCTGGGTCTCCCTGGCGCAACTCCCGGAGTATCCCTTTCCCGCTGGTCATCGCCAACTGGTCGCGGCGCTCCGCGCCAGATTTTCCGGAAATTAGGTAAACTCACCTATTCGGTTTCGATATCCATCTTGCCGATAAATCGAAACAATACAAAAAGCAGTACGAATTACCGGAAAAAAAATTGTCATTCCCCACCGACAATGGTATTTTGAATGAATACTATTTCCCCCTTCTTCCATTGACCGGTTTCGACATCGTGCCCTATACGCACCTGACACTCCCCAACACAGATGAAGAGGTCCGCCGCCTCAGCACCAACTGGCAGACCCTGCTCGACGCCATGCCGGAGATGGTTTTCCTGCTCAGGGACGATTGCGCCGTCGAGTACATGAACAGGAGCGCCAAGGCCTGTTTCGGCAATCCATGTTCGCGGGCGACATGCGACGGCCTCAGAAAGATCGGGGAAGTCTGTCGGGAAAACCTGCTGCATCCCCCGCAATCACCCGCCGCCGGCAGGGTGGTCGAGGGGGTCATCGACACCACCCCGGTGGAATACTCCTCGGTGCCTTTTGTCGGCTATACCGGCGAGAAACTGATCATGCTGGTGATGCGCAACATCACCCAGCGCAAAAACTTCGAACGCGAACTGCTCCAGTTCAACACCAGCATCGAAACCATCCTCCAGCAGAAGATCGGCGAACTCCAGGCCAGCGAGGAGACGCGGCTCCGGCTCTCCCGCCAGGTCAACAGCCTGAAGAACCAACTGGGCCATTACCACAAAGCGGACAAGATGGTGGGCCGCAGCCGCAAGATGCGTGAACTGCGGGAGATGATCCACCAGGTGTCCGGTTCGGACGCCACCATTCTCATCACCGGCGAATCGGGGACCGGCAAGGAACTGGTGGCCAACCTGGTCAAGGCCACCAGCCCCAGGGACGACAAGCCGTTTCTCAAGATCAACTGCAACGCCATCAACGACTCCCTGCTCGAAGCCGATCTGTTCGGTTACGAAAAGGGGGCCTTCACCGGGGCGCAGACCCGCAAGATCGGCAAATTCGAAGTGGTGGACAAAGGCACCATTTTCCTCGACGAAATCGGCGACATCAGCCCCAGAATGCAGGTCGCCCTGCTGCGGGTGCTGCAAAACGGCGAGATCATCCGGGTCGGCGGCACCGAGCCGGTACAGGTCAATGTCCGGGTGATCGCCGCCACCAACGTTGACCTCGCCCAGGCCGTCAAGGACAAGAGATTCCGGCTCGATCTTTACTACCGGCTCAACATCATCAACATCGACATCCCGCCGCTTCGGGAGCGCAAGGAAGACATCGTCGAGCTGGTTTCCCACTTTGTCAACCACTACCGGGACGCCTTCAAAAAAGAGATCGATTTTGTGCCCAAATCGACCATCAACCGTCTCCTGGCCCACGACTGGCCGGGCAACGTCCGTGAACTGGAAAACCTCATCCAGCGGGCGGTGCTCATGACCAAGGGCAAAATGATCACCGAGCACGACCTGATCTTCGACCAAGACCCCAGCATGACGCCGCAGCAAAACGATACCTTCAACATCGACGAGAAACTCGGCGTGCTCACCCTCAAGTCGATCGTAGCCGAATTCGAGGCCGCCATTATCCAACGCGCCCTGCACAAATACAGCGGCAACGTTTCCACCGCCGCCGATCAACTCAGAATCGGCAAGACCGCCCTGTATGACAAGATGAAGCAGCACGGGCTCTCCGCCAAAAGCATCAAGCAGACCAAGAAGAACGATTGATCGAGGCCCGTCCCCCCTTACATTGACGGTTCGCAACAGACCGGACAACGCTCGTTCAGCCGGCCACCGGTTCGTGCTTTGCGGCATGTTGCGGCCGGTTATAAAAAATCGGGAAAAGACGACAAGACGGGCGTTCCGCCCGGGCGAGCGGATGGGGAGAAGGGATCAGAACAGCAGGAATTCCTTGAACTGGCCGCGCAGGCAATGGTTTGAAGCCATGGCCGCGGAATAGGCGCCGCTATTGATCAGCGCCAGGTGGGTGTGGGAGGCCAGATCCGGCAGCAGGGCGTTTTCGTACCACACATCCAGGGCCTCGTTGATATTGCCCACCACGTTCACCGGGGCGCAGGGCGATCGGTCGTCGTAGCGCAGCGGCAGCGGCTGAAAGGGCAGGCTGTAATAGGCCGGCTCCGGCGCGATGTTGAATCCGGCATCGACCCCGACAAACACCGTCTGTTGCTTCTGCTCGACAAAGGTCTTTTCCAGGAGCAGCAGCCCGGCGTCCTTGACCAGATAATCTCCGGGCTCGATTTCCAGATGCAGCCCCCGCCCGGCAAGCTGCCGGTAAAGTACTTCCGCCCATTGCCGCAAATCCAGCGGCTCATCCGAGGCCAGATGGGGCACCCCCAGACCGCCGCCGATATTGACCCGCTCGACCCCGTCCGCCGCCGCCACGAACCGCAGACAGTGCCCGACAATCGCCTCCAATTGCTCCAACTGCGGCGTCAGATAGCCGCACCCGGTGTGAAAATGAATTTTGGTTACCCGGAGATCATGGGCCTTGGCAATTGCCAGGGCCTCGGCGAACTGTTCCCAGTAGATGCCGAACTTGGTGGTGATCGCGCCGGCGTACCGGAGTTTGTCGTTGGCGGCCCGGCCGATCCCCATGGCGGGATTGACCCGCAGACCGATCTTGGTGCCCGGCTTGCGCGCCCCCCAGCTTCGGATTGCGTGGAGGGAGTCGCAGTCCATGAACAACCCCTCGTAGCGGGCCAGCAGGTCCAGATCCCGTCCGGAGAGGCTGGAGGCGGTAAAGGAGATCTCCGTCGGCAGAAAGCCGCAACTGACGGCCTGCTCGACCTCGCCGGGCGAGCAGGCGTCGATGCCGCACAGTCCGGTCTGTTTGAGAAAGGTCAACAGCGGCGCGAACCGGTTGGCCTTCATGGCGTAACAGAGCGAAAAACGGTCCGCCCAGCCGGCTTCGTTCAACGCGCCGTGCAGCCGTTCGAGATTCGCTTTGACGCGGACCGCGGAATAGACGAAGGCAGGGGTGCCGAACTGGTCGGCCAGCGACTGGACCGGGCGACCGGCAAAACAGAGCTGCCCCTGCCGGTAGCAGAGGTCGTCCCTCTGCCACCAGCCATAGTACGACTGTTGATTCAACGTAGCGTCTGGTTGATGTTCAGCAGTCCCGGCCGCACCATCCCGCCATTGATCATCTCCTTGCGGCCGGTGATCCAGCCGCGACAGTTCGAAGACCCGCAGGAACAGGGAAACTGCTTGAACAGGACATCCTCGGTTTCGGCGTAATCCATGTACAGGAAGCTGTTGGCCGGGATGTCCCTGAGGGTGACAACGGTCAGGTCCACCATGTTCAAGGAAATATTGGGGGAGCAGGAGTGAAGAAAAAATCCTGAAAAATAGGGGTCGTACAGATGGGTTTCCGGTGTAAGCTGAAGCGTATGCTGCCGGATTTCATGGACAACGTATCCTGCCATCCTGGCGATGATCTCGCCTTTGGCAAAGGCCCGATAGGTGATCACCCCACTACCGGCCAATTCATCCTTAAAAACAACGGCAAAATCGGAATGTTTAGGAAAAAGAGGATCTTTTCCGAATTGGTCCGGGTACAGCATGTGCGTGTTCTCCTAGAACGTGGAAGCAACAAATCCCATCGGCAGCGCCCTGATGACGGGAAGGAAAAACAAATTTAAGGAGCGCTCTATACAGTTATTCTGAACGGCTGACAAGCATTATTCATAGCGGTTTTCTCAATTTAACAAACCGCTCAACATATTGATTTAATGAAATTATTCTTGCAAGCCCCCACTGGTCGACCAAAGATGTCGGCGACCTTCGCCAGCCCGTTCCGGTCGACCAGGAAAAATCTTTTTCCTGAGGGTCTCAAAAAAAGTCGATTTCTGTCCTTGCCAGGAGCAAAGCGACGAAAAATATCTTAGTTATTTCACAGAGTTCTCACTGCGTTTGCAATGACACCACCCGCACCGTTTGTTTCGCCAAAGGATCTCGTTGCAGGCAGTTGAAAATATCATCCCCGAACCCGTTCATCCGCCAGCGCCATCGACCCGAGACGACCGGCAAATTTTCGCGATTTTATATATCTTCCTTCAACGATTGCAATCTTAAAACAGGGCCGGGCCGAAAATATCTTCCCCGCCGTCTTCCCTCAAAAATCAGGGGCTTGCGTCCGCCCCCCCCGAGACCGAACCGAGGCTGGCGGCAAAGAGACCAAGGCCCCTTTCCAGCCGATTCGCGACGCTTCAGGTCGGGGCCAGCGCAACAGACCATTATTCCCTTTTCTCCTCTTCCCGATCCGGCTACCATTACCAGAGCAACCAATCGTGACGGCCTCGTAAAAACCCAGAAACCGAAAAGTCACGCAGTATCAAAACAATATGTTCCGAAGTGCAAGACGTCGTTCTCGTGGCTTGAGAACGACCCTTGTCTCCCTTCCTATTTTCAACATGACGGAGGTATCCATGTCGAACTGGTTTGTTGCCGCAGATGGCAAATCCCTGGGGCCTTTCACCCTTCAGCAAGTCCTCGACGGCCTGGCATCGGGACAATACAACGAAGCGACCCTCGTCTGGCGCGACGGTTTTGCCGACTGGCAGCCCGCGGGCAAGGTAGCGGAACTGCGGCCCGGCCAGGCCGCGGCCGCGCCTCCGCCCTTTTCCGGCAAGGAGGCGCACGACATCGATTACACCATCTTCGGCAATGAGATGCAGTTTGTCGAGATTGAGTTGGATACGCAGGAAAGCGTCATTTCCGAGGCCGGGGCCATGATGTACATGCATGACCAGGTGGTGATGGAGACGGTGTTCGGCGATGGTTCCCGCGCCGGCAGTTCCGGCACCTTTTTCGACAAAATGCTCGGCGCGGGCAAACGGCTGATCACCGGCGAGGGGTTGTTCATCACCATGTTCACCTACACGGGAGCCGGCAAAGGCAAACTGGCCTTCGCCGCCCCTTATCCGGGCAAGATCATCCCTCTGGACCTGACCAAATACAACGGCCGGATCATCTGTCAGAAGGATGCCTTCTTGTGCGCGGCCAGGGGGGTTTCGGTGGGGATCGCCTTTCAGAAGAAGATCGGCGTGGCCCTCTTCGGCGGCGAGGGGTTCATCATGCAGCAACTGGACGGCGACGGCATGGTGTTTGTCCATGCCGGCGGCACCATCATCGAAAAAGAGCTGGCCGCCGGCGAAACGCTGCGGGTGGATACCGGCTGCCTGGTGGCGCTGACCGCATCGGTCAACTACGACATCGAGTTTGTCGGCAACGTCAAATCGGCGATCTTTGGCGGCGAGGGATTCTTCTTCGCCAATCTGCGCGGGCCGGGACATGTCTGGCTGCAATCGCTGCCCTTCTCCCGACTGGCCGGGCGCATCTGGGAAGCGGCGCCGCAGACCGGAGGCGGCGGCCAGGGCGAGGGGTCGGTGCTCGGCGGCCTGGCGAACATCTTCGAGCGGTAACACCGCTGCCAGCCGTCAGAACTGGGGGCGGGTTGCTTCCTGCCAGCGGACGCAACCCGCTCACATCCCGATCCCACTCTCCACCAAGGAAACAGCGCCTTGACCCAACATATCCTCCTCGTCGATTTCGAAAATGTGCCGCAGGTAGACTTAGCGCAACTAAAGGGCGACACGAGCGTCATCATCTTCCTTGGCGCAAACCAGAAAAGCATCCCCACCGAGATAGTTACTTCTGCCCAAGGACTGGGCAACCGAATAGAATGGCGGCAAATTGAGGGAAACGGCAGCAATGCTCTGGATTTCCATATTGCCTGTCACTTGGGTCGCATTCTGGAAAAATCGCCCCACCTGCATTGCATCATCCTGTCTAAGGACAAAGGTTTCGACCCTCTTCTTCGTTATTTGAACAAGAACGGACTTAAATGCAAACGTATCAACAGTCTCTTTGAGCTTGATCCCAAGGCAGCGACAACCGATGACCCAAATTACACCAGAGTCGTCGAGGTTCTCAGCAAATCGGAGAAGAAAAGCCGCCCCAGGAAACGAAAGACCTTGTCGCAACACATCTCTTCAATCTTTCAGAAAAAATTGCCGCAAAACGACATAGAACGAATTATTGACATGCTCTTTGCCAACAAGATGATCGCCGAATCCAACAATATTATCTCGTACGGATTTTAAACGACCAGATTTGCGCTTGCGGACGCGGTCCACCGCTCGCCCCCGATCCCTTCTTACCGCTGTTCTTCGATAAAGGATTGCATCTCCCGGCTGATGCCCAGGTGCCGGGCCAGCTCGTTCAACCAGGCCCGCTCCGCCTCGGTGTCGATCTCGATGGCGGCGACCGCCAGCATGTACATGGTCTTCGCCACCGCGGGATCGCTGATGCCTGCGGTCAGTTCCTCAAGGCTTCTGGGCTGGTGCAGCTCGCCCAGCAAAAACATCCTTTCTTCCTGGGTTAATTCCGCGCCCCGCAACCTGTCCAGCACCGCTCGTTCCTCCTCGGCATCCATGGCCCCGTCGGCGTGGGCGGCAGCCACCATCACCCGGATCATGCGAACGGCCAATTCGGCGGCACCGGGGCTGCCGACGGGGGGAACACTCGCCACCGGCGGGGGTGTTGCTGGCGCGCCGCCGGGCATGGGCGGCGGCGGCGGAGCGGTCTGCATCCCCCCCGGCGGCGGCGGGGGCGGCGTACCGGCGCCGAACGAACCGGCTCCGGGCGGTGGCGGCGGTTGGCCCATCCCCCCGGCCTGGGTCTTTTGCCCCTGCTGCTGCTTCAGAATTTCGTACGCCCCCACCCCGAGACCGATCATGGTCATCAACCCGGAACCGGCACCGAGGCCACCCATTGTCGAGGCCTTCCCGCTGCCGCCCACGACCTCACCGACCATTTTCCCCAACAACCTTTCCACATCGAACATGGCATCATCCTCATGGAGGTTCGTTATTTCCGGCGACCGTGCCGTGGCCGGCGGCCGCCCCTTCCTTCCGTCTGTTGGCGTTGCCTGTTGCCGCTTCCACCCGACCAAAAGGCAGGACCAGAGGCCGCGCCCTAAATTCGGCTTGTCTCCCGGTCCAGCGGTGGCGTATACTGTCGGCACAACCCTCTCGCCCTTTTGCCACCGATGCTCGCGACCACCACCGCCAATATTTCCCTCGCCGTCACCTCTGACCGGAACGGGAAGACGACAGCCGCCCTCCGCTCCGAGCCGGCGCGACCCATCGCCGTCATTGCCGATCAGGGTAGCACAACCTCTGAAAAGTATAAAGATAAAGTGACGTTGTCGGCAGATGGCCTTGAAAAATCGCCACGGGAAGAGAGCCCCGGCAGCGGGGATACGGCAACAGCCGCGGCGACCGGCTCCGGTGGCAAAGAAGGGGCGGAAGGGCCACAACCGGCGCGCGGGGAACACACCGAGGCCGACCGGGACATGATCCGGCAATTGAAAGAACGCGATCTGGAAGTCAGGGCCCACGAAATGGCCCATCTGGCAAATGCCGGCCAATATGCCCGCGGCGGCCCCACCTATTCCTACCAACAGGGGCCCGACGGCCGGAGATATGCGGTCGGCGGCGAGGTGCCGATCGATCTCGGCAAAGAACAAACGCCCGCCCAAACCCTGCAAAAGATGCAGGCCGTCAAGCGCGCCGCCCTGGCTCCGGCCCAACCGTCGGCGGCCGACCGCAGCATTGCCGCCACTGCCGCGGCCCTGGAAAGTCAGGCCCGCCGGGAACAGCGCAGCGAGCAAGCCAATCCGGCCCCGGAAACGCCTAGCGGCAACCATGCGGAGACAAAAGACAACGGCGTGCAAGCCTCCTCCGAAAAAGAAGATTCGGCCGCACGTCGCCGGCTCGCGGACAATGTCTTCGCCTGAAGGGGCTTTTGTCCTTGCCCCTTTCCTACCAACTCGAACCCCACCGGATCCGACGATGACCGCAACCGACTATCTCGACGATCTTTTTTCCTATATCGACCAAGCGCCGACCGGGTATCACGCGGTGAGCGCCAGCGCGGCCATCCTGAACGACCGGGGATTTCGCCGTCTCCGCGAAGAGGATTCCTGGGGCGTGCTCAGCCCCGGCTCCTACTATGTGATCCGCAACGACGCCAGCCTGATCGCCTTTACCCTGGCCCACGACCCGCAGGCCGGAAAGCCCCTGCGCATGGCCGGCGCCCATACCGACAGCCCCGGCTTGAAGATCAAACCCAATCCGGTGCAGGTGCGGCACGGTTGCGTGCAATTGGGGGTCGAGGTCTACGGCGGCGCCTTGCTCGCCCCCTGGTTCGACCGCAACCTGGCCCTGGCCGGGCGGGTCGGCTGGAGCGGCAACGACGGTCTGCTCCGGTCCAATCTGGTCGATTGCCAGCGGCCGATCGCCACCATCCCCAGCCTGGCCATCCACCTCGACCGTGAGGTCAACGACAAGCGGAACATCAACAAGCAGACCGACCTGGTCCCGTTGGCAATGCTGTCCGGCGAGTCAGACCCGCCTGATTTCCTCGCTTTCCTGAAAGAAGAATTGACCCGCAGCCAACCGGATGCCGCCGAGGCGACCATCCTCGGCTTCGACCTGTTCCTTTACGACACCCAGCCCCTCTGCCGGGTAGGGTTGAACGGCGAATTCGTCACTGGTCCCCGCCTGGACAACCTGCTCTCCTGCCATGCCCTCATCCAGGCCCTCGTGCAGGCCGAAGCCGACCGCAACCGTCTCGTCGTCCTCAACGACCATGAGGAGGTGGGCAGCGTTTCCACCGCCGGGGCCCAGGGACCGTTCTTGCAAAGCGTTTTGGAGCGCCTTTTCCCCGACCCCGCTCTGCGCCAGCAGGTTGTCGCCGGTTCGCTTTTTGTCTCGGCGGACAACGCCCATGCGGTCCATCCCAATTTCGCCGGCAAGCACGACCCGGATCACCTGGTCCTGCTCAATCAAGGGCCGGTGATCAAGACGAACGCCAACCAGCGCTATGCCACCAATGCCCTGACCGGGGCTCTATTCCGCCAGTTCTGCGCCAACGCGGGCGTTCCCTGCCAACAGTTCGTCATGCGCAACGACCTGGCCTGCGGCTCCACCATCGGCCCCCTCACCGCCGCCGAGATCGGCGTGCCCACGGTGGATGTCGGCGTGCCGCAATTGGCCATGCACTCGATCCGCGAGACCGTCGGCCACCTCGACGGCTGGTATCTGCTGCGGGCCCTGGCCGCCTTCTTCGCGGCAGAAGACGAACGCATCCGCTGCCCGGCCATCGCGCCGTAATCAGGTCCCCCTCTCCCCCGCCTGCCCTGCAATCGAAAGGGGGCCGCAGCCCCCTCTTCCGGCCGGGTCCGTCACCGGGTCGCCGGGCTCATTCCGAGGCATGCGCCATGACCCGCATGTAGTCGTCGTGCCGTTGCATGCGGTCGTCGAGCAGCTTGTTCTCGGCAAAACCGCAGGTGTTCACCTTGCAGTAGGCCCCCTTGGTAATGAAATTGTACACCAGGGCCGGGATGTCGTAATGGTGCATGGTGGCGAACTTTTTCACCTTGCCCTCCTCGATGATCATGATCCGGTTCATGTGCAGGCTTTCGTTGCTGTTATCGAGATAGCGCAGTTTCTGGAAACTCCTGCGGCCGTGCTGGCCGGGCGGCAGGTGATCGCTGACCAGGATGATCAGACTCTTGGGATCGAGTTCGAGCAACCGGTTGACATAGTCGGCCACTGCCTGGGAGCGGTAAAACATCTGGTTGGCGGCCCGTTCGAGGTGCTCATCCTTGAAAGTGGAGACCATTTTCAAGACGTTCGGCCGTTTTTCCTCGTTGAGCAGATGCGGAAAATGGCCGTAAATGGTCAGGACGTAATTGAACAGCGGCGGCCCATCGGTATCCTGGAGAAAAGGGGCGATGAAGTCGAGGTTCTGCGAGAAGATGGTGCCGTCGAACATGTACTCCTTTTCGCCCGAGGTGTCGCCCTTGCTCAGGTAGGTTTCGCTGCCGCTGACATACTCGCGGGGGAAGTACATCCGATCGAACCCCATGCCCCGATAGGCATGCGGGGTATTGAAGAAGCTCGGGTTATAGGCGTTGGAGGCCATGGTCTGATAGCCGGCCAGTTGCAGCTTTCCGGGCAGGCAGTAGGCGGCGGCGCCGGTGAAGCTGTTGAATTCCACGCCGGTCATCTCCTCGAAGGCGGGCACGCCACACAAGATCTCGAATTCCGCCTGGGCGGTCTTGCCGCCCACCACGGGCGAAAGCGAGAAGCCCAACTTGTTGCCGAACAATTTCCGGAAAGCGGGATGGAACGGATCCTTGGTGAAGCTGGCCCCCTTGAACAGGGTGGGATCGAGAAAGCTCTCCATCACCACCAGATGGACATTGCGCTTGACGCCGTTGGTCCGAACCCAACCGGCCAGTTCTTTGGCCTGCTCCTCGTATTGGGGACGATTGCGGAAGTCCTCGGTCTTGGCCCGGGCCAGATGCCGCTCGGCCTCCCGGTAGAGCAGCATCATGAAACGGCCGTTGTTCTCGGCAGAGTCCGCGTCGGACCAGTAGACGATCTCCTCGCCCACCTTCCGGTAGGTGGTGACGTACTGTTCGGGAAAATAGGCGGTGGCGGCGACCAGCAGGACGGGCGGCACGGCCCCGGCCACGAGGACTATGAGCCGGCGGTAGTTGATGGACCAGAGGAAGAAGCCCAGCGGCAGCACGACCAAGAGAAAGAGCATAGCGAGATGCGACCAGGTCAGGACCTGGAGCAGTTCGGGCACCATGGCCAGTTCGGCAACCCGGAAGACGTTGCTGTACATCAGGAAATAGATGTCCTGGCCGAGATAGGCCAAGAGCAGCGGCAAGGCCGCCAGCAACGGTTGCCAGCGGGAGGGGCGCAGGATGGCATTGAAATACCAATACAGATAAACCAGGAAGGCGAGTTCCAGATACTCCCGCTTGAGATACACCCCCCGGACCTGGTCCAACTGAAAGAGCCACATCGACTGGATCTCGATGGCGCCGAACATGCCGCCCAACCCCCCCAAGGCGAGGATGATCAGCGAGTAGGCGTACACCCCCAGGATAAAGGCGGTATACCGGTTGAACAGCAGAAAGACGATGGTGCTGGCAGCAATTCGTGCGTTCTTCAGCACGATTGCCGCGGCAATGTTGGTAACGGCCATGAATATTAGAAGGGAAAAAGGGGTGAAAGAAGTACCGGCTTGTCCTCAGGTTGGCACGCTCCCGATCCTTTCGACCGCGCGGGAGAAGAGCCCAAGGACGCCCTGGGTCGGGATGTTCCCCCACGAGGACCGGGTTTGTGACCGCGTGCAGCCATGCGCCGATGAGGACATGCCCTGCGCATCCGGGGCAGGCAAAATAACGGTCGGGCACAGGGACACATCACGGATGCAAACAATTGCCAACAGTATCGTAACGGAAAAATAATCCGTCAACAGATATTTTCACTCCCGCGCCATAGCCTTGTGGTCCCGCTTTTTTCTGCCCCTCCGCCAAAGCTGTTTGACAAGCGGCCATCGGTTCAGTAAGGGTGAATACCCGATTTTTTTCTCTTTTCCCTGTTCGCCCAGCAAAGGAACCGATCATGACCGCCACCCTCATACAGCGCACCGCCTCGGCCTACACCTATCCCCTGCTGATCAAGAACCTGTTCCTTGCCCCGGTGGTCGACAACCCCGACCAGGAGATCGTCTACCGCGACCAGTTCCGTTCTACCTACCGCGAGATGCGCCGCCGGGTGCACCGGCTGGCGGGCGCCCTCACCGCCCTGGGGGTCAAAGCGGGCGACACGGTGGCGGTGATGGACTGGGACAGCCACCGTTATCTCGAGTGCTTTTTTGCCGTGCCTATGCTGGGCGCGGTCCTCCACACCATCAATGTCCGCCTGTCGCCGGAACAGATCCTCTACACCATCGACCACGCCGAGGACGACTTTCTCCTGATCAACGACGAGTTCCTGCCGATCATCGAGCAGATCAAGGGCCGGATCGACACGGTCAAGCGCTATGTCCTGCTCACCGACCTCGACAACCCGCCCGCGACCACCATCCCCCTGGCCGGCGAATACGAGGACCTGCTGGCCAAGGCCAAGGACCGCTTCGACTTCGAGGACTTCGACGAAAACACCCGGGCCACCACCTTCTACACCACCGGCACCACCGGCATGCCCAAAGGGGTCTATTTCAGCCACCGGCAACTGGTGCTGCACACCCTGGGCAACCTGGCCGCCCTCGGCACCCCGGCCAGCCAGGGCCGGTTCCACCAAGAGGACGTCTACCTGCCGCTGACCCCGATGTTCCACGTCCACGCCTGGGGCATGCCCTATGTCGCCACCTCGCTCGGGGTCAAGCAGGTCTATCCGGGTAAATACGCCCCCGGCCCGATCCTGCACCTGATCGCCCGCGAAGGGGCCACCTTTTCCCACTGCGTGCCCACCATCATGCACATGCTGATCAACCACCCCAGCTTCGAGGAGATCGACCTGTCCCGCTGGAAGGTGCTGATCGGCGGTTCGGCCCTGACCAAGGCCATGTGTCAGAAGGTGCTGAGCCGCGGCATCGATGTCTTCACCGGCTACGGCATGTCCGAAACCTGCCCGATCCTCACCATGGCTCACGTCAACAGCGACGATTTGACCGACGACGAGGAGGTGACCCTGCGCTGCAAGACCGGCCGGCCGATCCCGCTGGTGCAGTTGCGACTGGTGGACGAGCAGATGAACGAGGTGGAACATGACGGCGAACAGGTGGGCGAGGTGGTGGTCCGCGCCCCCTGGCTGACCCAGGGGTATCTCAAGGACCAGCGCAATTCGGAAAATCTGTGGAAGGGCGGCTATCTGCACACCGGCGACGTGGCTAACATCAACCCGCAGCGGTATGTCAGCATCACCGACCGGATCAAGGATGTGATCAAGACCGGCGGTGAGTGGCTGAGCTCGCTGGAACTCGAAGACGTCCTCGGCCTCCATCCGGCGGTGGCCGAGGTGGCGGTGATCGGCATGATCGACAAGAAGTGGGGCGAGCGGCCCCTGGCCCTGGTGGTGCCGAAAAAGAACGCCACCGCCCCCACCCCCCGGCAACTGGTCAGCCACATCAACCAGTTCATCGACAAGGGGCTCTTGTCCAAGCAGGCCATGCTGCTCAAGGTCAAGGTGGTCGAGGCCATCGACAAGACCAGTGTCGGCAAGACCGACAAGAAAACCCTGCGGGTCAAGCACCTGGGCTGAAACACGGAAGGCCGGGAGTTACGGAAAAAGGCCGTCACCAATGGTGGCGGCCTTTTTTTGATGGACACGCAGCAGTTCCCCGCTGTTGTTCACGGACGTTGGTTGAAAAATATTGCTCTTGGCGAACCGGAACACCTCTGTGAACGGCTCGTCTCGTGCTAGGTTGCCAGCACCAATCTCTTCCGGCGGAGTCATGACTGACTGGAGCAATGTTGACTAGTAACGCCAAGGGTAACCTGCCGCCGCCACTATAATTGTTTCAGCAAACTCAGCTCCCTGCAGTCAGGTTGACACGCTCGTTAAATTCCTTTCTCGCTTTCACGAATTTGCCGGATCGCGTTTGCAACCGAGTCACTTTTGCACTCACTTGGCTCAATGCTGCGAATAAAATGCTCGTCAAAATCAAGTACAAGCCTAGCAACGATAAATCCCAATTTTTCATCTGATACATGGACAATCATTTCTCTGCAGGTGTCCATAGCAGCAAAGCGATTCATGTATATTGATGCCTTTATTGCCAACTCAAGTGACGTTCCCTTGTCCGTGATGGATGCCATACTCCCATAGAATATTTCTCTCATGTTCTCTGCAATTGTTTCGGCGTAACTCCATCCATATTCCTTGGTTTCCACCATGTGACTATATGCAGACAAGAAAATTGGCAAATGAGTTGCCATGCTTGTGTTGCCCAGCACAGAAAACAATGGCTTTGGCATTTCAAAACTCAACTTAACTTTGTCTTTGTCATTTAATACAGCAAAAATCTCAATGAATTTTGCTAGATCTCCAGGGATATATTTATTCTCAGACTTAAGGAGACTGGCTATTTGTGACAGTAATTGTTTCGCACTTCCTACCCCGCTGGCTCGTCCTAGTAAAACATCAAAGGCTGAAACAACCGTCTGCCTCAATTCAGCAAGGCTCTGGTATCTACGGTCTTGCTGGAGGTGACAACAACGTTCAATAATAAAAAAAACCTGAGGCAATATATTATCGCCAACTGGATACATAGGGTTTCGATTAGAAACCAACACGTACATGGTTTTTCCTAGCATGAATATGTCGCTTGCTGCATTCACATGTTTAAAGCCTCCTGATAAGAACTCAGGAGGTATGAAACCTTGGGTTCCCCAGTACATCGAAGTACGTGTAAAACCAGTACTCGACCCAACTTCCGTGCTAAGACCAAAATCTGAGAGTACCAATTGGTTGCCATCGATTAAGAAATTCTGCGGCTTGATATCCCGATGAAACATATTTCTTGAATGCAGCTCGTATATGCAATCAATCATTTGTAAAAAAACTGTTTCCTGCAACTCAGGGCTTGCTTGAATTGTTGGGATAATTTTAGATAGATCCCCATCTGGATAGTACTTCATGATAAAATACGGAGGATCATGATCTGATACGTTATAGTCGACGACATGGACGATTTTTGAGTTACCAGAACAAGAGGCAAGAAGACGGACTTCGCGACAAAACCTTAATAACTCTTCTTGAGATAGATTCTTGCAAAACTTCAATACAACGTTGAACCCGAACGAGCCAGTCAGAGGCGTAACGAAAAGGACTGTTCCCATTCCACCTGAATCGCTACAAAGACCGTCAACTCTGTATTTCCCATCGACCACATCACCGATATTGATCACTGATGCCTCCAAGGTATTAATTAGTAATTGGGGTCGAAGTAACATTATCATCCCCACCAGCGGTAAACATATTTCCAAGCCCGGTAGGTTGGGGTGAGGAACGAACCCCAACAGCATCATTCTCTCTCGCCATAGCCCCTTTTATCGTTTTCGCAGACACCACCGCCCCAGTCGCGGTCAATCATCCCTGCCTTGATAGACCGGTGAATGCTCGAATACGGCCAATCCGCCGCACGGGACACATGGCCGTGTTTTACCGGGTTGAAATGGATGTAATCCACATGTCTGGCCAAATCGTCTTCGTCACGAATGAGATGTTCCCAATACCGGCGTTGCCAGATACCACGTTCTCCTTTGCTCGTCCGGCTGGCGCTCCGACTTTCCCCTTGGGGGATATGCCGCGAGAACCCCGCTTTGATGAGCAACCACCGACCGGGATAGTCAGCATCACCAGGCGGTAAAGTCCACACCGCATGCAAATGTTCAGGCAAAACCACCATTGCGGTGATGGTGAAAGGGTGTTGTTCTTTCACAACTCCTACAACCTCACGGAGAACGTCAATGTGATCCACCAGCAGAGACCGGTACCGTTCCGCGAGATTAACGGTGAAAAAATAGGTGCCGCCATCAACCCGCGCGCGCCGGTATCGCATTCTATTCCTCCGTTTTTATGACACATGTTGGGGTTCGTTCCTCACCCCAACCTACCATGCTGCCCTCACAAGCACCGACCTCGGTCTGCCATTGTTCACTCTCGGCCTCATGAAGCGTCACTATACCCCGAAAAGTGCCTGGATCCAAGACATAGGGAAGCGAGGGTCCGGGGCGAAGTTGAAGGTACGCCGGCTCCATCTTTCTGCCTATCGTTGCAGGTGGCTGTAGGGCGGCAGGGTCTGAATGCGGCGGTCGTTACGGGCGCCGCCGAGGGTAAAATGGTAGAGGCTCTGGAAAGCGGTTCCATCCAGACCGCAGACCTCATGGACGGCATCGTCGAAATAGCAGCCAATGCCGGTTCCCCTGAGTCCCGCTGCCTCGGCCTCCAGATAGAGCGCCTGGCCGATCATCCCCGCTTCCCAGAAGAGGCGGCGGTAGAGCCAGGCCCCTTTCGCAAGCGCTCGGTCGAATTCGGCCAGCAGGCCCACGCTCAACACGCTGTCCCCGGCGATTTCCTGATGGCAGCAAAGCGTGGTCGCCAACCGCCGATAATCGCCGGTGAGCAGCCGATACAGGGGAAGGTGGCGCGGTCCCTGTTCCTCGGCCCAGTCGAAATCGGCGCGCATCAAGGGTCGAATCTCCGCCGCCACACCGCTCCGCCGCGGCAAAAACAGCAGGCCCGGCGCCATGCCATCCACCCGGTGGAGAAACAAGAGCAGGTGTATCCTGGGCCGCGCTAGCCACGCGTCAAAAGGCGGCAGGTGTGGTCGCGGCAGGGTGGCATCCAGGAGCCGCCACACCGTTTCGGCGCTGGCAACGGTGACACCGTCGAAACTCTGGGCACTGCGGCGCTGGCGGATCAATGCGGCCGCCGCTGCCGAACCGGCAACCGCAACCGGCGGCGGCAGCTCGGCGGGAGGGATTGGCGGCGTGTCGGTCCTCGGCTTGATGGTGGCCCGATGGACCGTATCGATCACCGGCCAATGGTGCCGGTGATGCGGGCTGAGCACATTGGCCCGCCCATGCCACTGACCGGCAGCCACTACGGCCAGCAAGGGTTCGGGATCGACTCGCTGCTCCGGTTCCGGACCGACGGCGCACACCAGCTCAGGCATTTCCGGTTCGGCTGGGTCAAAATCCCGGGCGCGATCCAAACCGAACAGGGCGGCCACGTCGCCATCGCTCCAGCCATCGAGCAGATGCACGCTCCAGCCGAGCACCCCGGCTGCATAGCGCAGGGCCGCCAGGGCATGGCCGATGTCGAGTTGACAATAACGGAAGGCCCGCTCACCGTATTTCCAGGCCTCCCGCCAGTGGATCGAACTCATCCCGACCAACAGGCCGAGAAACGGCAGCCGAACCGCGCAGCGTTGCTCCAGAAGATGGTCGCGGCAGGCATAGTGATGAACACCGTCGGCGATACCGGGCACGCCGGCAACGGCCAGATAGCACTCGGTGGGATGGAGATTGCCGCTGGACGGGTTGCAGCGCAGGGCCCAGCGATCGCCGCCCCAGGCCTTCCAGGCGGAAAGGCCGAACGACAGCTCCAGCAGGACCGCCACCGTTTCCAGCGACAGGGCTTCCGGTTTGACGCCTCCGGGAACAAAGAGGTCGCGATACAGCATCCCCCTCCGATCCGCCGCTAAGGGCAGGGCGATTTCCGGTGCGCCGGCAAAGCGGCGGAAGGGGTCGGGCTGGGTCGCCCAGTCCAGCCGATCGGGCCCCGGGGCATAGCGGTCGAGGGCATGCTTGCTCCGCTGATGGTACCTGACCACCCCGGTGAGGGTTGCAGCCGGTCCGACCGTTCTTTCCGGGCCCATGCGCTCTCCCCCTTGCCTCTCCCTACCGTTGCGGACAAAACAGGGCGCACCCCTCGCTTTCCTCGCCCAGACGGCAGGAGATGGCCAACAGGGCCTGATCCTCGGTGGAATATATATTCTGCTCGCCGATCACTCCGAACAGGCCGGTGGCCCGCATGACATCGAGCACCTGCTTCTTCAACCCGGAGAAAACTACCTCCACCCCCGACTGGTGCAACTGCCGCAGCAAATTGTGGAGCATTTCCTCGCCCGAACTGTCGATGAAGTTGATGGCGTCGCCGACGACCAGCAAGAACTTGGCTTCCCGGTGATCGGCCATGGCCCCGAGCACCGCATCCTCGAAATGGGCGATATTGGCGAAATAGAGCGAACCGTCGAAGCGGATGGCCACCACCTTGGCCGAGGTGGCCAGGTCCGGATGGTGCTTGACGTCCCGCAGGGTCCCGTCTTCGTGGCGGCCGAGAATGGCGACCCTCGGGGCCATGGTCCGGTAGAGATAGTGACCGATCCCCAGTAGCGCCCCGATCATGATCCCCTTGTCGAGGTGGGGCGCGGCCAGCAGGGTGACGATAAAAGTAGCCAAGGCCACAATCCCGTCGGCACGGCTGGCCTTCCAGATATGCCGGAACGCCCTGGGAGTGACCAGTCCGGCCACCGCCAGCAGGATGATCACCGCCAGCACCGCCTTGGGCAGATGATGGATGAACGGGGTGAGGAAGAGCAGGGTCACGGCGACGAAAAATCCGTTGCACACCATGGCCAGCCCGGTCTGTGCCCCGGCCTGCAAATTGATGGCCGACCCGGTGAAGGAGCCGCAGGCCGGATAGGCCTGAAAAAAGGAGCCGCCGATGTTGGCCAGCCCTTGGCCGATCAACTCCTGGTTGGGGTCGACGCGCTGCTTGGCCTTGCCGGCCATGGCCTTGGCCATGGAAATCGATTCCATGAAGGCCACCAAGGCGATGACCAGGGCGGCGCTCATCAACTGCAACACCCCGTCCATGCTGATGGCGGGCAGGCGAAGGGACGGCAGGCCGGAGGGAATGGCGCCAACCACGTCGCCGCCGCCGCTCAGCTTCAATTTCCCGTTCTCGACCTTCTTGACGTGCCACAGACGGCCGTCCGTCCGCACACCGACCGGGGCCGTGCCGATCTGATAAAGCAAGGCGGGACGGCCGTCATCGGGAATGGTGCGGATAAAATAAAGTTTGCGGATCCCGCGCATCCGGTTGCGATGCTCGACCTCGGATGCCTTGATGTCGAGATCGAGCAGATCGAGCCGATAACGCAGATCGGCGGCTGCACGAGAACCGTGCTCCTTCTCCGCCTGTCGCAACCGTGCCGAAAGACTGGTGCGACCGGAGTTCATCTCCTCGATCCGCAGGGCGGTGGTGTTATAGCCGTTGACCATTTCCCTGGCCTCCGGGGTAACAATATCGGCAATCTTGCCAGAGGCATTGTGTTCAAAGCCAGTAAGGGCACTGAGCAGGGTGGTGACAGCCACAACCACCAAAACGCCGGGCTTGGCCAGGAACGATATCTTTTTCACCGCCAGCATCAACACCAGGCTCAAGACCGACATCGCCAAGGTGGGCAAATGGGTCAGGGGCACGTATTCGAGCATCTCCCAGACATCCTTGAGGAAGAAATCGCTCCGCCCCTTGGGAATCCCGAGCAGCATGTCCAACTGGGAGAGACCGATGATGATGGCCGCCGCATTCATGAAGCCGAGAACAACGGGGTGAGAGACAAAATTGACGGCACTGCCCAGCTTGACCAGCCCGAGGAGGAGCTGGATGGCCCCGACCAACAGGGTGAGCAACAGTGCCAGGCCGATATATTCCTCGGAACCGGGGACAGCCAACGGCGCCACGGCGGCGGCGGTCATCAACGACAGGATGGCGACCGGGCCGGTGGCCAACTGCCGCGACGAACCCCAGAGCGCACCGATGATCGCCGGGATGAAGGCTGTGTACAGGCCGAATTGCAAGGGCAGGCCGGACAGTTGGGCGTAGGCCATGGCCTTGGGCACCAGGACCAGGGCCCCGGTGATGCCGGCGAGCAGGTCGCCGCGCAGGATCAGCGGCGAGACGGGAAACCAGGCCAGAAACGGAAAAAGGCGCAGGGCCAGCTTGTTGGTCATGGGACAGTATCCGTGAGTATTGAATCGCTTGCGGCAAAAAGCCATGTCTTCTCAGGCGGTCACCACCAGGACGGCGCAATGGGCCCGGCCGATGACGTTTTCGGTGACATGTCCCTTGAGCATTTTGGCGAGCCCGCCCTTGCCGTGCCCGCCGAGGAGGATCATGTCGATCTGTCGCTCCCGTGCCGTCGTCACGATGGCCTCCACCGGATCGCCCACCTCCACCACGGGGTCACAGGGGATCGACAGGCGTTCCCGGTCCGCCTGGACGCCGACCTCATTGACCAGGTGCTCGGCCTGGGCTCGCTGGTCTTCGCGCCTGGCCACCGCCAAAATGGTGATCCGCTGGAGCGTCGTGCAGCTCCGTCCCAGGCACAAGGCCTCCTGCGCCGCCCGCCGGCTGTTGGCGGAATCGTCGACAGCCACAAGAATGTGGGCCCCGGTGATGATGAAATCCTTGGGTGCCACCAGCACCCGCGGAAATCCCTGGGCAATCACCTTGGTGGTCATCTTGCCCACCAGGCGCGATAGACGCCCCGCCTTGCCGTGACGACCCATGAGAATGACATCGGCCTGGCGCAACCGGGCCTGTTCGACCAGGGTTTTCTCCGGCCGGCTGGAGCCGACGACCACGATCTCCAACTCCACCCCGCTGTCCCGGGCCATGGTGCGGAGACGCTCGAAATGCGGTCGCAGTTCCTCCCGTCCCTGACGGACGGCAAAATTGGCGGCGACGATGGATTCGGCCTGGGTATCGACCACATGGAGGACAATCACCTTGGCCCGACAGGCCTGACCGAAAAAAATGGCCTCCTGAACGGCCCCCTCGCTGAAACGGGAACCGTCGGTGGCCAGCAGCAAGGTCTTGGCCTCGCCGAGCAGACTGGAAGAAAAGCGCTCCATGACAACTCCCTGGAGAAGAGTCTGAAGTTTGGAATTCCCCACCTTCAAGCCATGGTCGGGTGGGGTCGAACTCCCTATTTTTTCCGCGGATAGGGCCAGGCCATGATCCCGCCTTCCATGACCTTGACGTTGGTATAGCCATGGGCGCGCAGGATGGTCTCGGCCTCGTAGCCGCGCAGCGAGATCTTGCAGAAGCAGATGATCTCCGCGTTCTTGTTCGCCGGCAGCTCGCCAAGCCGCGAGCGCAGGGCGCCCAAGGGAATCAGGCGCTCGCCGATCCCCAGATGCATCTCCTCGTATTCGTTGGGATTACGGCCGTCAAGGAGAAACGGCGTCTCGCCGGCGTCGAGTTTGCGCCGCACCTCGCGGACGCTGATGCCGGTAAAGCGGCCTTTCAGCTTGTTCTCCATGATATGCGCGGCAGTGACGAGGTGGTCGATGGCCGGGGAAAAGGGCGGCGCGTAGGGCAGATCGGCATTGATCAGGTCGGGGAGCTGCATCTTGCCCTGGATCGCCATGGCCGCGGCGGCGATCTGCCGGCTGACGTCCCCCGGCCCGACGCACTGATAGCCGACGAGGCGCTGCTCCTTGTCCACCAGCAGTTTGGAGACCAGCAGCTTGCCCCCCATGAACCCCGGCTTGTCGGGGCTGGCGTTGACCACGGCGGTGTATTCCAGGCCATGCCGCTGGGCCGTCTTCTCCGAGAGCCCGGTGGAGCCGGCGGCGAAATCGAACACCTTGCAGATGCCGGTGTGCACGGTGCCGGGGAAGGTGGCCACGTTGCCGCTGATCACGTTCTCGCCGACCACCCGGCCTTCCAGATTGGCCAGATCGCCCATGGGGGCATAGGTCAGCTCGCCGGTGATCCGGTGCGAGATTTCGACGCAGTCGCCGGCGGCGTAGATGTCCGGGTCGGAGGTCTGCATGAAGGCATTGACCGTCACCCCGCCGAACTTGCCGATGGCCAGACCGGCCTCCCGGGCAAGATCGCTGTTGGGACGCACGCCGATTGCCAGCACCGCCAAGGCGCACGCAAGGAGCGTACCGTCGGCCAGCCGCACGCCGACGAGCGTACCGTTCTCGCCGACAAACTCCTTGACCCCTACCCCAGTGAGCACCCGGACGCCCTTGGCCCGCAGGTGATTTTCCACCAGCTTGGCCAAGTCCCAATCGAGGAAGGTCAGCACCTGCTCCACCGCCTCGACCACCGTCACCTGGATGCCGGAGCTCTGCAGGGCCTCGCAGGCCTCAACCCCGATCAACCCGCCGCCGATCACCACCGCCTGTTTGACCCGACCCTCGTCGCGGATTGTGCGCAGATAATCGGTATCGGCCATGGACAGCAGGGTGGCGACCCCCTCCAGATCGAGGCCCGGAATGCGGGGCTTGTTGGCCCGAGCGCCGGCGGCCAGGACCAGCTTGTCGTAGTCCAGGGTGGTTTCTGAGCCATTCTTGAGATTGCGGCAGCGCACCTGTTTGCTGCCGCGGTCGATCCATACCGCTTCGGTGGCCACCAGGGCGGTGATCCGTTTGGCCTTCTGGAAAAAGGCCGGATCGCGGACCACCCCGGCCGGGGTGGACAGCAACTGGCTGCGGTCGTTGAACGTTCCGCCCACGTAGTACGGATAGCCGCAGGAAGCCATGGACAGATCCGGGGCCTTCTGGACGATGGTGATGTCGGCAAACTCATCGAGTCGCCGCGCTTTGGCCGCAGCCTTGGCACCGGCGGCCGATCCTCCGATGACAACGATTTTCCTTGCGCTCATGGGCAGTTCTCCCTGAAAAAAAGATCGACAACGTAACGTCGGCCCTCGCACCCGGCGAGGCGACAGTTTTTTCTGGTCTCCACGATTCGGGCGGTCAGGGCGCAACTTACTGGGCGGCCGGCAACACCGTGCCCATGGTCAGCATGGTCAGAACACCGCGGACCGCTCGGTAGTAGGGCTCGTCCGAACCGGCGGCCTTGGCCAGGACATAGCCGCCCTGCACCACGCCGGCAATGGCGGCGGCCGCGTCGTCGACATCGAGGTTTGCGGCAAGCTCGCCCGTAGCCTTGCCTTCGGCAAGCACCTCTGCCAAACGGTGGCACAGCCAGGCAAAGGTCTCGTCCACCGGCCGATGCAACAGGGCGTTGGCGACGATTTCCGGGTCAGCGGTCAGGCGGCCCAGTTGGCACCCCTGCAACACCTGGCGTTCCCTGAGCAAAAAGGTTTCGATCCGGGCATAGGCGCTGCCCGGCGCGGAGAAGCAGTCGTCGGCAAACCGCCTGATCTGCTCGGCACAGCGTTCGATGGCTGCCAGCGCCAGATCCGACTTGCCGGCAAAATGATGATACATACTGCCCTGCCCCACCCCGGCCCGCTGCTGAATAGCCTTGGGGCTGGTCCCCACATAGCCGCGCTCCCAGAGCAAGGCCTGGGTACTGGTGATTAAACGTTCCCGTGCATCCACTGTTCACATACCGCCCTTGAAAATTTACGTACTAGTAGGTACAATTTTTAAAACTTATGCGCAACGGAAAAAGAGGGACCAGGTATCTGCGCCGCCGTCCGCGCAGATCGATGCCCGCCATCATCACCCCCACGAGGAGTCATGACTTCATTACCGCAAACCCCACCGCCGCCCGGCGTCACCGACATCATTTTGGAGAGCATCTCCGACGGCGTGTTCACGGTCGACCACGAATGGCGGATCATGTCGTTCAACCGGGCGGCCGAAGAAATCACCGGCGTACCGCGCCAGGAGGCCATCGGCCGCTTTTGCTGGGAGGTGTTCCGCTCCAACATGTGCGAGGGCGATTGCGCCCTGCGGCGCACCATGAAGGAAGGCCGCTCCTTTGTCAGCAGTTCGACCTATATCGTCAGCAAGGACCGCCGGCAGGTGCCGATCAGCGTCTCCACCGCACCCCTGCGCGACGAATCGGGCCGTATCCTCGGCGGGGTGGAGACCTTCCGCGACAATTCGGTGGTCGAGGAACTGCGGCGCGAACTGAGCGGGATCTTCCGCCAGGGCGGCATGGTCAGCCGCAGCCGGGCGATGAAGAAGCTGTTCGCCGTGCTGCCGCAGATCGCCGAGAGCGACGCCACCGTGCTCATCGAAGGCGAGACCGGCGTGGGCAAGGAATTCCTCGCCAAAACCCTGCACGATCTTTCCCTTCGCCGCGACCAGCCCTTTGTGGCAGTCAACTGCGGCGCCCTGCCCGACGAATTGCTCGAATCGGAACTGTTCGGCTACAAGGCCGGGGCCTTTACCAACGCCATCCACGACAAACCGGGCTATTTCAAGCTGGCCGATGGCGGCGCCATCCTCCTGGACGAGTTGGGCGAGACCAGCCGGGCCTTTCAGGTCAAGCTGTTGCGGGTCCTGGAGGAGCGGGCCTTCCAACCGTTGGGCGGGATCAGGAAGGAGCGGATCAACGTGCGTGTCTTTGCCGCCACCAACCGCGATCTGGAGACCATGGTCGCGGAGGGTCGCTTCCGCCGCGACCTGTTCTACCGGGTCAACGTCGTCCGCCTGCGCCTGCCGCCGCTACGCGAACGCATGGAAGACGTGCCGCTTTTGATCGAGCGCTTTATCGACAAGATGAACCGGCTGCGCGGCAAGGCCATCACCGGGGTCGAAACAGCGGCGCTGGAGCGGCTGATGGCCCACGACTACCCGGGCAATATCCGCGAATTGGAAAACATCGTCGAACACGCCTTCGTGCTCTGCTCCCACGGCCAGATCGGCCTGCAGCACCTGCCCAGCACCCTCCAGCAGCCGGGGTTGCCCCACCCCTCCCCTGTCCTGGTAAAGGACGATGCCGGGCCGCTGGCCAAACGGCGCCGGCTGGCCGAGGCGGACGCCATTCGCGAAGCCCTGGAGCGCAACGGTTACAACCGGCTGGCCGCGGCCAGGGAACTGGGGATGCACAAGAGCACCTTGTTTCGCAAACTCAAGAAGCTGGAAATCGATTTGCCGGCAATTGACGGTCGCCACACCGACAGAGTTGCATGATTGCGCCCCTCCAGGGTCGCACAGGGTCGCAATAGCGCCACCATCCGCCTTCACCAAGGCGCCGCCTTTTGCTCGGCGCATCTTTTTTCTTCCGTTATTCCAAAGGATTACCCCAAACCTTCCCCCGAGTCACCGCCCTGGCATGCGGCATGCTTTGTTCTTGGCATGAAAGCGCGAGGCAGAGAGCGAAAAATTGCCGTCACCGTCTGGGGACAGCGGGTCTCGCCGGTGTTCGACTCGGCGCGGACCCTGTTGATTGCCGAAATCGACGGCCAGAGGCTGGTCGGCGCGATCCGCCTGACCTTCGATCCACAGCGGCCGCTGGAACTGCTCCAACTGCTGCGCGCCCAGCAGGTAGGCCTGATCATCTGCGGGGCCGTCTCCGAAGGGCCGGCGGCCATGCTCGAATCCGCCGGGGTCCGGCTTATCCCGTTCATCACCGGCGAGGTCGACCGGGTGCTGGCCCATTATCTGCTCGGCCGCCCTTTCGGTATGGAGTTCTGCATGCCCGGCTGCGGCCGTGGCCGTTGCTGTCGCAAAGGGATGGCGGGGAGCGCCAAGCTTCCCGCAGCCTGTGCCCTTCCCGGTCGGACCGCGCCCAGACGTCAAGGCAACGCCGCCTGCACGGCCGGACAGGTATCGGCTGACCACGAGGTCGACGCCCCGGTCTCGCCTGCAACCACCGATGGTGACCCACCATGCCGGGAATGAACGGACAAGGCCCCGCAACGGACCGCTCGGCCGTGGTGGATGCAGATGATGCGGCGGCGGACAACAGCGCGGCCATCGCCGAGCGCCTTTTCCCAACCTTCAATGTGCCGACCGGTGATCGCGACGGCCGGCGAAAACTTTTTCCCGAGAGGCGGCCTTGACCATTGCATTTATCGCCAAAAATTTTTCCCGCTTCTCCGCCCTGGTTGCCCGGTTGCGCCAAGAGCAGGACATCGAGCTGATCCCGGTGCCCACCGGGGTGGTGGGGCTGGAACTCCTGCGCGCCAAGCGTCTTGACCTGGTGATTGTCGACGAACACCTCGACGACATGACCGGCATCGAGTTCGTCAAGCGCCTGGTGCAGGTCAACCCCCTGGCCAACACCGCCATCGTCGGCTCGATGAGCACCGAGGCCTTCCACGAGGCCACCGAAGGGTTGGGCGTGCTGGCCCAACTGCCGCCCCGTCCCGTCGAGGCCGACGCCGAGGCCCTGCTGGCGACCCTTGCCAGGATCACCGGGCTGATCGGCACCGCACCCAAGGCGGCGACGCCATGATCATCAGCGTGGCCAGCGGCAAGGGCGGCACCGGCAAGACCACTATCGCCGTCAATCTGGCGGCGGCGCTGGACGAGCGCGCCGAACTGCTCGACTGCGACGTCGAGGAGCCCAACGCCCACCTTTTCCTGCACCCGGTCATCGAACGCAGCCGGCAGATAACCACTCCCGTGCCCCGGGTCGATCGGGACCAATGCACCTTGTGCCGCAAATGCGCCGAAATCTGCCGCTTCAGCGCCATTGCCGTGGCCGGCAAACAGGTCCTGGTGTTCGCCGATCTCTGCCACGGCTGCGGCGGCTGCACCCTGGTCTGCCCCGAGCAGGCGATCACCGAGGTCGGCCGCGAGTTGGGGGTGATCGATTTCGGCCGGCGGGACGGCCTGGGCTACGTCGGCGGTCGCCTGCGGGTGGGCGAGGCCATGGCGCCGCCGCTGATCAAACAGGTGCGGGCCGCAGCCGATCCGCAGCGGATCACCATCGTCGACGCACCGCCGGGGACCTCCTGCCCGGTGATCGCCGCCATGCACGGCGCCGATTTCGTCCTCCTGGTTACCGAGCCCACCCCCTTTGGCCTCCACGATCTCCGCCTGGCGGTGGCGGCGGTCAAACTGCTGGGCATCCCCGCGGGATTGGCGGTCAACCGGGCCGACCTCGGCGACGACCGGGTGTTCCGCTATGCCGAAGAGGAGGGGTTGCCCCTGCTGATGACCATCCCCTTTGACCGCCGGATCGCCGAAACCTATTCGCGGGGGGAACTGCTGGTGAACGCCCTCCCGGAACGGCGCGAGCAGTTTGTGGAACTTTACCGGCGGATCGAAACCATCGTCCACAGGAGCAAGGCGGCCACATGCGCGAACTAGTCATCATCAGCGGCAAGGGCGGCACCGGCAAGACCAGCCTGACCGCGGCCTTCGCCGCCCTGGCGGCCCGGTCCGGCCGGCTGGCCTTGTGCGACGCCGACGTCGACGCCGCCGACCTGCATCTGCTGGCGCAACCGACCGTCCGCCAGACCGCCGACTTCATGGGCGGCTGCAAGGCCCGAATCGATCCCGAACTTTGCACCGGATGCGGCATCTGCCGCGCCAACTGCCGCTTCGACGCCATCAGCGAACGGTTTGCGGTCGAACCCATCCGGTGCGAAGGTTGCGGCGTCTGCGTTGATTTCTGTCCGGCGCAGGCCATCGCCTTCCCCCAGCAACGGTGCGGCCAGTGGTTCGTCTCGGACACTCGGTTCGGTCCGATGATCCACGCGCGGCTGGGCATTGCCGAGGAAAATTCGGGCAAGCTGGTCAGCCTGATCCGCCGGGAGGCGCGGCAACTGGCCGAGGCGCGCGGCATCGACCTGCTCCTCACCGATGGCCCACCGGGCATCGGCTGTCCGGTGATCGCCGCCCTCGGCGGGGCCACGGCGCTGGCGATCATCGTCGAGCCCACGGTATCCGGTCTGCATGACCTCACCCGGGTCCTCGAGCTCGCTGCCCATTTCCGCGTCCCGGGCATGGTCTGCGTCAACAAATTCGACCTTAACCTTGCGATGACCGAGGCCATCGAGGATCTGGCCGGGCAACGCGACGTCGCCCTGATCGGCCGCATCCCCTTTGATCCGGCCTTTGTCCGGGCCATGGTCGCCGGCCGGACCGTGCTCGAATTCGCGGAGGCCGACCAGGCCCGGCAGGCCGTGCAGGCGGTCTGGGACAAGATCATCCAATCACCGTCCATGAACCCGCTGGGGATCGTGGACTATCGACAAACAATTCAGTAACAACCAGCAAAAGGAGCAACACGATATGGTGCGATTGGCAATCCCTTCCGAGGGACAGGGCGGTTTGGACGGCATGCGGGCAGGACACTTCGGACACTGCGACGTCTTCACCTGCATCGACGTGGAGAACGGCCAGATCACCCAGGTATCCATCCTGGCCAACAAGGAGCACGTCCAGGGCGGCTGCATGGTTCCGGTCAACCTGCTGGCCGAGGCCGGAGTCAACGCCCTGGTGGTCGGCGGCATCGGCATGCGACCGCTGATGGGCTTCCGCCAGGTGGGCATCGAAGTCTACCACGACGGTGTCCGGCCGGAGATTCGCCCGGTGGTCGAAGACTTCGTGGCCGGCAAACTGCCCAGGATCATGGACAATCAGGTCTGCGGCGGTGGGCATTGAGCGAAACCGGGGAGGACGCCATGAAAGTAGCCGTGACAGCCAAGGGCATTTTGCTGGAGAGCGAGGTCGATCCCCGGTTCGGCCGGGCACCTTACATTCTCATCGTCGACACCGAAACCATGACCTTCGAAGCGGTGGACAACGGTGACAACGTCAACGCCTTCAAGGGCGCGGGCATCCAGGCGGCGACCATGGTGGCCGACAAGGGCGCGGCAGTACTGATGACCGGCTACTGCGGCCCCAAGGCCTTCGCCACCTTGCAGGCGGCAGGGGTCAAGGTGGTCAGCGACGTGTCCGGCAAGGTGCGCGAGGCCGTCGCCGCCCTCAAGGCCGGCACCATCTCCTATTCCACCGCCCCCAACAAGGAGGCGTACTGGTAGGCCGAAGGAAGAACGAAGCGAGCGAATCGGAAGGAAAAAAGTGAAAAGGGGGCCCCGGCGGCCCCCTTTTTTCGTTGCGGAGATGTTATTTGAGACTTTTCGGATCGTGGCAGGAGATGCCGCAGGAATTGGTGTACGGAATCGGCATCGCCTTGTCCGGGTCGACTCCTTTCACGTACTTGTTGTCCTTGCGGGGGACGATGAGCAGATGGGAGGTGATATCGTTTTCCCAGTAGTTCTTGCCGTCCTCGGTCACCAGACCCTTGCCGAAGCCCGCACCGGTCTGGGCGGTCTTGAACTGATGGCAGTTGGTGCAGGTGATCTTGGTCTCCGGTCCATGGGCCATACCGACGACTTTCTCGGTATGTTTGGCCACATCCTTCTGGGCCACATGACACCCCTGGCAGTAGGTGCTGCCCGGAGTGACCGCATCCTGGCGCATCTGGTGCTTGAACGTGCCGCTGCCGTGGGGATCGTGACAGGTGGTGCAGGTGAGGATCCGCTCGCCGTTGCGGTATTTGGTGGACCGGATGAAGTCAAGATACTGCTGGTGATGCGATTTGGAGTGGGATTCCCAGATATCGCCGGGGGCGGCATCCTCACGGGTGGTGTAATTGACCAGGTAATCGTTGCGGCTGGTTCCGGGGACCATCATCTTGTTGTCCTTGTTGACCGGCTGGTCGTTGTTGAGGAACCCCTGCGGTCGGGAATGGCACTGGCCGCAGATGATGGATGCCCGCTCCGATGCCAGCTTGCCGGGACTGACGATGGTGGCGGCCTTTTTCGCCGCCGGGGCCTTGACATGGGCCGATCCGGCACCGTGGCAGGATTCGCAGCCGATGTTCAGCTCGTTGGGGATGCCGTCGCCGTCGATGTCCAATTCGCCGTTCGGATCATTGACCGCCCCGGCGACATATTCCCCGGACCCCAGTTTGGTGAGGGTATAGCCGGTGTAATGGCAGGAGGCGCACTCTTTTTCAAAGGATTTGGCGATCGGCGGGTTGGTGAGTTTCTTGTCGGCCTCGTTATAGAACCAGTCGGCATGGTAATCCCGGAACTGCTGCCGTGTCCGGTTGCGATACTCATCCTTGCCGTACTCGTTGTATTGCAAAAACGGATACCGGCTCATGCCGACCCGCAGGAGGTAGCGCTGCTTGTAGAGCCCGCCGCCATACGTCATCTCCACCGGGTATTCCCGCGGCGGATCGGACGGATCCTTCAGGTTCTGCATCTTGACCGTGACTTTCCCCGTGGGGTCGGCGGCAAAGGTGGCACTCAGGCTCGCCGTCGCCGGATCTTTGGGCATTTCCCGGGCGATCTTATATTTATCGAAGCCTCTTTCCTTGTCATAATCATAAAAATAGAAGGTGGTGCCGGCCTTGAGGATATTGAGGCCGTTGTCGATTTCAACAAAGCGTGAGGAATCCTGGAGCTTGCTGTCCTTGCCCGCCACCCGGATGCCCAGTTTGTGCAGGGTCATCTTCTCGGTGGCATAGGTCTTGTGGCACTTCAGACAACTGGAGGTGCCCACGAAGGTCGCGTCGGCGGGGATGTTGCCCGAGAGGAGGATTTCGACCTTCTTCCCCTTGAGCTCCGCAGGCGAGACGGCCAAGTCGGCCTTGTCGCCGCCGGGCAGGTAAGAGGCGTTCGCCGGCACCACGTAGAGGAAATACTTGGCCTCGGCGACATCGGTAATCTTGAAATTGCCCTGCTTGTCGGAGACCCCTTTCTTGTATTTGTCCTTGCCCGCCGCCAGGCTGTCCTCCATGGGCTCGTCGTTGGCTCCGTTTTTCTTGATCTCCATCTTGGTCTTGGCCATCGCCGCCACGTCCGCGGCGGGGATCAGATAGACGGTAGCCCCCGGCACGGCCTGTTTCGAACCATCCTTGATCACGCCACCGAGGGTCGCGCCGGCGGCTGCCGCCGGCGTGCCCGCCGTGAGCGACATGCCCATGGCAAGGAAAAAGAAAAGCGATACTCCGTACACATGTTTCATCGGTACACCTCCTGTGAAAAGGGTTGGACGAACCATGAACCATCGACCCGCCGGCCTGCTGTTCACGGATTATTGCACGGCAAGTAAAGAGGGAAATGAAAATGCTCCAGGGTCCGGCGAGGGAGGAGAGAGCGGGAGAAAATCGAAACGACGCGCAGTCCCCGCACATCGCTTGCGGCGACTGTGCGGATATGGAGAAAGAGCCCTACGGGGTGCGAATCGTCGATCATTGCGTCCCACCATGTGGCCACAGTACAATTTTGTACAGTGGTGATAAAATTACACAGCTTACTCCCGGAGGTCAAGCACTTTCCAGGGCGGAGCAACGGAGACCGCGTTGCCGGAGTGTTGGTCGCTTTCCCCGGGGACCAGCCGGTTTGATCGGATCAGGGGCAACACAGGGCGCCACCGGTCGCACCCGGAAGCCATGGCGCAGCACCCTTGTTTTTTCCGTTGCTCTTTTTGGTTGACAGCAATAGACGACCGGTCTATTATCGACCCATGACGACATCGACCCGAGAACATATCCTGGCCTGCGGCGGCCGGATCATCCACCACAAGGGGTTCGCGGCCACCGGATTGCAGGAGATCCTCCAGGCGGCCGGGGTGCCCAAGGGCTCCTTTTATTTTTACTTCAAGAGCAAGGAGGCGTTCGGCCTGGCCCTGATCGACCACTATCAGGTCTGGTTTGCCGAACAGGTCCGCCCCATTCTGAAAGATGAAAATGTGCCGCCCCTGGAACGGCTGGCCGGATTCTTCCTCTGGTTCCGGCAGTATTTCGAACAGGAAGGGTTTATCAAGGGCTGTCCCATCGGCAACCTCGTCCAGGAACTGGGCGATGTCAACCCCGCTTTCCGGGACAAACTCAACGGTTCATTGGACGGCCTGATCCGGTTCATCACCCGGTTGTTGCAGGAGGCCAGGGAACGCGGGGAACTCCCCACCCGCCTGGAACCGGAGGCCACGGCCCGGTTTATCCTTTCGGCCTGGCAGGGGGCCTTGATCCGAATGAAGGCCGCTGCCGGCCCCGAGCCCCTGGATACTTTTCAGGGCATGACCTTTGAGGTGTTGTTGACCTGATTGTTTGTCCTGCCATCACCGAGGCCAGGGAACGATTGCCCCCATTTTACTCCAAGGGAAAAAGCAAAGGGCAGGCGTAATGCCGTGTTTACCACCATGCCCTCGGGGCATGGTTCCATTCAATAGACGACCAGTCTACTACCAGGAGGCGACACCATGTTCATTCTTGACTATCAAACCCCGGAGCAAGCAACCGCCGGCGTGGCCGAGATCTACGACATCTTCAAACAAAAGCGCAGCCCGGTGCCGGCGCCCTTGCAACTCATGAGCACCAGTCCGGGCCTGCTCCAGGTCTTCTTTGCGCAGATCAAGTACTTCATGAACCACGAGGCACTCAGCTTTCCCCTGTTGGCCGCCATCAGGTTATTGGCCGCCCAGCAGGTCTGTTTTGACCATTGCACCACCCTGAACAGGATCTGGCTGAGCAAAACCGGGTTATCGGAACAGGATCTGGCCGACCTGGCTGCCGGCCGGGACGTCGAGGCCTTCAGCGAGGCCGAGAATGCGCTCCTGCGAACAATTACCAAGGTGTTGCGCAAAGAAAAAATCGCCCCGGCCGAGGTCCAACACCTGCGCAACCTCGGCTGGAAAGACAGCGACATCCTTGATGCATGCGCCCAAGGCACCAACATGATCGGCACGTCCTACCTGTTCGAGGTCTTCAGCGAGCAGGACACACCGTGATGGAGTGAAGCCAAGCCGGGGCGGTGCCCGGCTTCAGTTGCCCGGCACCGCCGACGCCCCCCTCTGGATCGCCTGGGGGAGGACAATGGTGGAGATGGAGTTTTTCGGCGATCCTTCGATGATCCGGTCGCTGGAGGTGAGACAGATCAGGGTGGAGCGTTTCTTGTCGAAGAAGCGCTCCACCTGAAAAACGGGACCTCAACCTCCCCCAGCGATCATTAGACTCCCGCATCCGCCCGAACCTCTTTGCCGCCTCCACCCCCTGGCGAGGCGAACCAGTCAATCCTTCGAGTCAGGAACATGACCGTGGCCAGCATGAGGAACAGCCCCACCGACCCGGCCAGGAGGGCGTAGTCCTGATTGACGAGCAGGCTGTAGAGATAGCCGTAGAGCAGCATGATCAATCCGCCGATGATGATCGATCTCCCCGCCGATTTCAGGATAGCCAGGCAATAGCTGCTCAGCAGGCCGACCACCGCCAGGGCCGCGAGACCATAGGCCAGGGGAAAGCCCATCTGTTCAGCCAGGGACAACTCCAGGAGATAGAACAAGCACATCCCGGCGCCCACCAGGAGGTAATGGAAGGGGTGGAGCCGCAGGTCGGTCAGCACTTCCATGAGCCAAAGCGTGGCAAAGGTCAGCGCCAGAAAAAGGAGTTGGTATTTCACGCTGCGTTCCGCCATCCGATAGGCGTCCACGGGCTGGAGGAAGTTGACCCCGAACATCTCCACCCCGTTGTTTTTGCCAGGATTGTTATTGCCGATCCACTGCCGGGGTATTTTGCTCCCCAGCGAGGCGACTTGCCAGTTGGCATGGAACCCCTTGGCGTCAACGGCATGTTCCACGGGCAGCCAGTCGCCCTGAAAGCTGGGGTCGGGCCAGTTGGCCTGCATTGTTGTAGCGGTATTCCGACCCATGGGGGCGAAGAACAGCCCCCGGCTGCCTTGCAGAGAGAGGCGGCAAGAAAAGGACAGTCGCTCCGCCTCGGCAGCGATCTTTAGCGGCGCCTCGATGCCCTTGCCGCCGTCCAGCAGGTCGCGGGTCAAAGGCTGGGCCTCCAGCTTCTCTTCATTCCAGAGCAGCTCTACCTGGCTGGTGATGCTGCGGGGATCGGAGATCAGCAGGCCGAGGCTGGCCCGATCCCAGAAAATCCGACTGGGCTCGATCCCGAGCAGGGAGAAATCCGGGCGTTGGAACCAGCCGGTCAGAGCGAGTTCCAGTCGGTAAACAGGCAGCTCAAAAATGCCCCGATGTCGGAGACTGCCGTCCACCTGGGCATCGATCCGCAGCTCTTCGGCCAGAAAGCGGGCATATTCGATCACCTGGGTTTCGATCTTTTTTCCGTCCTTTTCCTGCTCCACTCTGCGTTCATACGGCACGGTGAGAACGGGGCCGATGATCTTCTGCTCCCGCCCCCACTTGGAGGCGATCTCCTCCGTGGCCTGATGACTCCTGAGGCGCCGCTCGCCGATGACGCCGTCAATAAAAAAAATGGGAATCTGTAATGCCAGGACGAGCAGAAAGACGAGCGCGCCCTTGGCCGCCCGCCCCTCCCAGAACTTCTCCTTCAACCGGAGCCGGGGTGCAACCGCTGCCTGGATTTCTTCCTGTTCTGCTTGTACTGCTAACCGGTGTTCGCTCATAGTTCCTCCATGTCATGCTTCGTGGTTGGTTGTGGATATGCCAACACCCTACCCGACCATGGTGAACAGACCTTGAAACGGACGTGAAGAAGAGGTGAAAAAAGAGGAGCGGAAGGTGAAGCGAACGATCAGGCGGGGAAGATCAGAGTGGCGAGGACGCCGCAGCCGGGTCGGTTTTCCAGGCTGACCCCACCGCCATGAAGGGCCATGATTTCACGCACCAGGCTCAGGCCGAGGCCGGTGCTTTTCTTCCCCGTATCGGGCCGTTTCAGCGAATAGAACCGCTCAAACACCCGCTCAAGCGCATAGGCAGGGATGCCGGGCCCCTGGTCGATCACGGTGAGCTGGACGCCCTCGGTCCCGGCATGGATGGCCGCCTCGATAAGGCTGCCACGCGGCGCGAATTCGAGCGCGTTCTGGAGGAGATTGAGTACGGCCATCTCCAGCAGCAGGGAGTCGCCACAAACGGAAACGCCCGCAGCACCGGCCAGAGACATGCGCACTTCCCTGGTTTCACTGAGGGGGGCCAGCGCGGCCATGGCTCGATGCACCAGATTCGGCAGGTCCACCGGGCCGGGTTGGCGCAGGGCCTGGGTGCGCTCGATAGAAGCGAGCAGCAGCAGCCGCTCGATCAACCGCTGCATCCGCTTGGTTTCGCTTTCGATATTCTCGCAGAACCACGCGCGCCGCTCCTCGGGCATGGGCTCCCGAAGCAGCTCCACCGCTCCCTGGATGGCGGAGAGAGGGCTTTTCATTTCATGGGTGAGGGTCTGGATATACTGCTCGACGGAGCGCTTGCCCTCCAGGGCGGCACGCATCTCCTCGAAGGCCTGGCCCAACTGCCCCAACTCGCCATCGCCCATCTGGGGGACGGGGGTGCGCTCGCCCCGGCTCACCGCCTTGGTGTAGGCGATCAACCGCTCGATGGGCCGGGTAATCATGGCCGAGGTGACCAAGGTGACGATGACCACGGCGGCAAAGGTGATCAAACCGCCCTCGGCGATCTTGGCTTGGGCCTTGTCGATGAAGGTATTCACGCTGCGCGACGGCTTGCCCACGCTGACCACGCCGACGATCGTTCCTTCACGGACAATCGGCGCGGCGACGTACATGATGCTCGAATGCCGCTCCAGCCGCAGGTCGGTGGTGGTCCGGGTGCCGTAGCGGCCCTGGAGGGTGAGATGGACATCGTTCCAGCGGGAATAGTCCTTCCCCTCGTCAAAACCGGCGGAATCGAAGAGCACTATGCCGGAGGCATCGGTGACGTAGACCCGCAGGTCCATGGTCGTTTTGATGAAATCATAGATGGGGGCCGGCGGGATGGGCCGGGGGATGGCGTCGAACATGCGGCGAAACGGCGTGACATCCACTGTGCGGTCGTGCATCTGGGACGAGGCCAACCCGGCTAGAACCCAAGCCGCATCTGCCAGCGGTTCTTCGGTGGAGACCCGAAACTGGGGCTTGAGATCGCGGGCGATCCAGTGAACGAGAAAGAAAAAGCCAACCCCTGCGGTGAAAAGAATAGCCAGAAAAAGGCGAACCCTGGTGCTCACGGCATTGCCTTCAAACTGTAGCCCACCCCGCGATGGGTAAGAATCCACTCCTCGTCCGGGCTCCAGGCGCGCAGCTTCTGGCGCAAGGTCTTGACATGGGTGTCCACTGTCCGTTCCAGGCTCATGTCCGGGCTGTCCCAGACCTGGTCCATCAACTGATCGCGACTGTAGACCCGTCCCGGATGGCGGATCAGCATCCTGAGCAGGAGATACTCGTAGCGGGAGAGCTCCAGGGGATGGCCATGCAGGGTAATCTGGCGCCGGCTTTCATCGACTTGCAAGGGAGGGCCCACGGGTTCGCAAGTGGTCGAGGCCGGTGCGGTTCGGCCTGAAACGCGCCGGAGCACGGCCCGAACCCGGGCGGTGAGTTCGCGGGGGCTGAACGGTTTGACCACATAATCATCGCCGCCAATCTCCAGGCCTACCACCCGATCCACCTCTTCGCCCCGGGCGGTGACGAAGATGATCGGAACATCGAAGTGCTGCCGTATTTGCCGGACCAGCTCGAAGCCGTTCATGTCCGGCAGCCCGACATCGAGGATCACCAGGTCGACGGGTGTTGCGGCAAGCACCGAAAGGCCCTCGCCACCGCTGGCCCGCCAGTGGGCCTGATACCCTTCGGTGCTCAGGGCATAGACGATATTATCGGCGATGGACGGCTCATCTTCGACAATGAGAATCTGCTCCGGCATGCCACCCCCTTCCGGTCAGTTGCCCGCCCCTCCCCCTTGGATCGCCTGGGGCAGGACAATGGTGGAGATGGAGTTCTTCGGCGACCCCTCGATGATCCGGTCGCTGTAGGTGAGATAGACTAGGGTGGAGCGCTTCTTGTCGAAGAAGCGCACCACCTGGATCTTCTTGAACAGCAGGGAGGCCGATTTCTTGAACACCTCCTTGCCGTCGTCCTTGCCCGAGGCCACCCGTTCCGGCAGCTTGATCGGCCCGGTCTGGCGGCAGGAGATCGAGGCGTCGGAGGTGTCCTCGGCCACGCCGATGGTCCCCTTGATGCCGCCGGTCTTGGCCCGGCTGACGTAGCAGGTGGCACCGCTGATATCCGGGTCGTCGAAGGCCTCGATCACGATCTTGTCGTTGGCGCCGACGAACTTAAAGGTGGTGCTGACCTCGCCGATCTCCTCGGCCCCGGCGGCAACCGCCAGCAGCACCGCACACCCTACTGCCATCACTCGACTTTTCCACATAGTCTACTCCTTCTTCGGCTTGGCCGCCGACCGGTTGAGGGCGCTGAGCAGCGACTTGATCGAGGCGACAATGATATCGGTATCCACGCCGGCACCCCACCAGGACTCGTCGTCGTGATCGAGGATCTCGATGTAGCTCACCGCCTTGGAGGAGCTGCCGTGGGTCAGGGCGTGTTCATGATAGGAGTTGAGGGCGAACCGCAACCCGAGGCCCTCGCGCAGCGCGGTGCAGAAGGCGTCCAGCGGCCCGTTGCCCGCCGCCCTGATGATGTTTTCCACCCCCTTGACCACCACCACCGCCTCTATCTCGGCGGTTGAACTCTCTTCGTCCTTGTCGAAATGGCGCTTGAGGACGTTGAACGATTTCAGGTAGTAGCCGTTGGTGTTGAGCAGATATTCCTTTTCAAAGGTGTGAAAGACCATCTCGGCGGTCAGCTCGTCGCCGTAGGCATCCGACACCTCCTGGATGACCCGGCCGAATCCGGGATGCATCTCCTTGGGCAGTTTGAACCCGAATTCGTGGTCCATGATGTAGGCCACTCCGCCCTTGCCCGACTGGCTGTTGATGCGGATGATCGACTCGTAGGTCCGGCCGACGTCCTGGGGGTCGATGGGCAGGTAGGGCACTTCCCACAGCCCGCTCTCGGTCAGTTCCAGGGCAGTCATCCCCTTGTTGATCGCATCCTGGTGCGAGCCGGAGAAAGCGGTGTAGACCAGTTCGCCGGCATAGGGGTGGCGCGGGTGCACTTTCATCTTGGTGCAGCGCTCGTAACTGTTGATCACCCGATTGATCCGGGAAAAATCGAGCCGGGGATCGACCCCCTGGGTGAACAGGTTGAGCGCCAGGGTAACGATGTCGACATTGCCGGTGCGCTCGCCGTTGCCGAACAGGGTGCCCTCGACCCGGTCGGCCCCGGCCATCAGGGCCAGCTCGGTGGCCGCCACCGCCTCACCCCGGTCGTTGTGGGCATGGAGGCTGATCAGGGCGCAGTTGCGATTTTTCATGTGCCGGCAGAACCACTCGATCTGGTCGGCGTAGATGTTGGGGGTCGACATCTCCACCGTGGCCGGCAGGTTGATGATCACCGGGCTCTCCGGGGTCGGCTCCCACACCTCCATGATCGCCTCGCAGATCTCCAGGGCGAAATCGAGCTCGGTGCCGGTGAAGCTCTCCGGCGAGTATTCGTAGCGGATCTTGGTCTCGGTCCGCGCCGCCTGCTCGCGGATCAGCCGGGCCCCGGCCACGCCCAGATCGATGATTTCCCGGCGCCCCTTCTTGAAGACCACATCGCGTTGCAGGGTCGAGGTCGAGTTGTAGAGATGGACGATGGCCTCGCGTGACCCGTGCAGCGAGGCATACGATTTCTTGATCAACTGCTCGCGGGCCTGGGTCAGCACCTGGGGCACCACGCCCTCGGGGATGTGGTTGCCGTCGATCAGCAGACGAAGAAAATCGTACTCGATCTGCGAGGCCGAAGGAAAACCGACCTCGATCTCCTTGAAGCCGACCTGCACCAGGAGTTGGAACATTTCCAGCTTCTCCTCCAGGTTCATCGGCTGGATGAGGGCCTGGTTGCCGTCGCGCAGATCGACGCTGCACCAGATCGGCGCCTGGTCGATCACCCGGTCGGGCCAGGTGCGGTCGGTCAGCCGCACCGGCGGATAGGGACGATATTTCTTCAACTTTTCCTGATCCATGTTCTCTCCTTGTAAACGTCAAAAAAAAAGCCACGGTCTGGCAAACCGTGGCTTCGAGGGTCAGATGCGAAGGAGCCCGTCAGGACACACCTTCCTCCCCTGCCACGGTTTGCCCGTGCAGTCGGCTAAGGAGAAGAAGGAGAGCGAGGGTGCGTGTCATGATCCGGCCCGTTGTTGATTTTGGGTCATAGTAAAGCCCCCTTGCCCAATTTGTCAAGCGGGAAAACAAGATAGCCGAGTTCTCCGCGCAGCCGCAGCTACATCTCCCCGCGGAGGAATTTCTCCGCCAGGTCGACGTCGCGCTTGGAACCGATGATCAGGGGCACGCGCTGATGCAGATTGCGGGGCTCGATGTCGAGGATGCGGCGGCCGTCGTCGGTGATTGCCCGGCCGCCGGCCTGCTCGACAATCATCGCCAGGGGGGCGGCCTCGTACAACAGCCGCAGCTTGCCCTCGGACTTCTCGCCGCTCTTTTTGTCGCGGGTGTAGAGGAAGATCCCGCCCTTGATCAGGTTACGGTGAAAATCGGCCACCAAGGAGCCGATGTAGCGCAGACTGTAGGGCCCCTTGCCGCCGTCGGCGGTCTTCAGGTACTCGATGAACCGACGGGTGGAGTCGAACCAGTGGTTGGCATAGGCCTCGTTGACGCTGTAATAGAGCGAGGCCACGGGGATCTTGATATCGGGATGGCTGAGAAAGAACTCGCCGACGCTGGGGTCAAGCGTAAACCCGTGCACCCCTGAACCGGTGGTATAGACCATCACCGTGGAGGAGCCGTAGATAATGTAGCCGGCCGCCACCTGCTGGCTGCCCTTCTGGAGCAAATCGCCGACATCGCCCTGGCCGGAGGCACTGAGCCGCCGATGGATGGAGAAGATGGTGCCGATGGAGACGTTGACGTCGATGTTGGTGGAGCCGTCGAGGGGATCGAAGGCGATGGTGTAGTTGCCCTCGTAGCCATCGAGCACCGGGATGATGTCGTCGTCCTCCTCGGAGGCCATGACGCAGACGTGGCCGCACTGCTCCATCCGCCGCTTGATGGTCTGGTTGGCGAAGACGTCGAGCTTCTGCACGTTCTCGCCCTGGATGTTGGTCCGGCCCGACTGGCCGAGGATGTCGGCCAGGCCGGCCATGTTGACCTCGGCGCTGATGATCTTGCCGGCCACGACCAAGTCGTTGAGCAGGCCGGTGAGTTCGCCGGTGGCCTCCGGATGGAGCAGTTGGTCATCCATGATCTGCCGGCTGACGGTGATGCCTTTTCTCTTGGCGAGCATGCGTACTCCTTATGGTCTCCCCGGCCGGCGCAATCCGCCGAGAAGCGTTTTTTTTTATTGAAAATCGTCGTCGCTTCTTCGTCACCCCGGCGCAGGCCGGGGGCCAGAATGCTTCACTTGATCTATTGTTCGCCCACTGGGTGGGCTCCCTTTTGCCCGGTCCTCCGGGCGATGCCATGCCAGCCAGCCGGTTATTTCTTTTCCGCCGGTTTCAGCGGTTGCCATTGGCTCAGGCAGGCGACCAGGGTGCGGACCCCGATGCCCGACGGCCCCTTGGGAATGTAGGATTTTTCGGTGAAATCCCAGGCGGTTCCGGCGATATCGAGATGGGCCCAGGGAGTTTCGCCGACGAATTCCTCAAGGTAGCAGGCCGCGGTGATGGTGCCCCCGCTGCGGTCGCTGCCGGCATTCTTGATGTCGGCCACCCGGGAGTCGATCTGCTTGCGGTATTCGGGCCCGAGCGGCAGGCGCCACAGGGGTTCCCCGACCTGGCCGCCGGCCTCGATCAAGCGGGCCGCCAACTGATCGTTGTTGGCCAACAGGGCGGTGTAGTGGTGGCCCAGACCGATGACCACCGCCCCGGTCAGGGTGGCGACATCGATGACGGCCTGGGGTTTGTAGGTCTCGATGCCGTAGGCCAGGGCATCGGCCAGGATCAGCCGCCCCTCGGCGTCGGTGTTGATGATCTCCGAGGTCTTGCCGCCGTAATGACGGATGATGTCGCCGGGCTTGAGGGCCGCCGAACCGGACAGGTTTTCGGTGGCCGGCACCAGGGCGACCACATTCACCCCTTCGACGCCGATCTCGGCGATGGCCTGCATGGTGGTAAGCACCGCCGCGCCGCCGCACATGTCGTATTTCATGTCCTCCATGCCGGCCGGCGGCTTGACGCAGATGCCGCCGGAGTCGAAGGTCAGCCCCTTGCCCACCAGGAGGACGGTCGGATGTTTTTTCTCGGTCTTGTATTCGAGGATCACCAGGTGCGGCGGCAGGGCCGAACCCTGGTTGACCCCGAGGATGCCGCCCATGTGCAGCTTCTGCAGGTCGCCCTTGTCCAGGATCTTGCATTTGAGCCGGGGCTTCTTGCCCAGTTTCTTGGCATACTCGGCAAATTCGGTCGGGGTCCAGCCGTTGCCGGGCTGATTGGCCATGTCGCGGGCGGCGCTGGTGGCGCCGGCCAATGCCCGACCGCGCTCCATGCCCGTGCGCACCGCGCTGGCGGCCAGCCCGCCGGGGTGCAGCCAGAACCGCTCCACCCGGACCGGGCCGTCTTCTTCCTTGGGCTTCTTGTACACATCGAAGCGATAGTTGCCCAGCAGCAGCCCTTCGCTCATGCACTCGGCAATCTCGGCGGCGTCAAGGAGGAAATCCTTGGGCAAGACCACCAAGACCTCCTTGGCCTTGACCGTGGCGGCCTGCTTGGCAATGGTGCCGCCGACCAATCGGAGTTGCTCCCGGCGGACATTGATGGCGTCGTCCTGTTTGCCCAGACCGATGAACAGCACACGCTTCGCCCGGAGGGCCTGCTCCTTCGCCCCTTCGGACAAACCGGGATACAGCAGGAAGATCTGGTCCTTGCCGCCCTTGAAATCACCGGTCTCCCGGACCTGGGCCAACAGACGGTTGACGGCGGCGCCGGTCTCGGCAAGTTGGGGAATGTCCTCCTCCACCGGATAGACCAGCAGATCGCCGGCAAACAGGTGGGGTTCCTGGTCGAACACCTCGATGGTCATGGTCTGATTGTGCACGGAATGGGTTCCTCCCTCGGGACGGCGGCATAATGCTTTGAAAACCTGCGGGAACTGATTATTGTAGATTTTTCATACACTAAACTTGGTCGAACCTCAATCGGCAAAACCGCCGACCCCCGACCCCCAAGAAAAATATTCAACACATCCGGAAAGTTGTCTATGCTACTGGTTTTCGTCCTTGCCGTGAGCAGCGCCCTGCTGGTTTCCACCGCCTGCTCGCTCTTCGAAGCCATCCTCCTGTCCCTGTCGGCGGCCCAGGTCGAACTGATGACCGAGACCCATCCCCGCCAGGCCGAGGGCATGAAAAAGCTCAAGGAAAACATCGAACAGCCGATCACCGCCATTCTCACCCTCAACACCGTGGCCCATACCATCGGCGCCTCGGTGGCCGGCGCCGCCGCGGTCGCCCTGTTCGGCCAGGACGGCCTGATCTGGTTTTCCCTGATCTTCACCCTGGCCATCCTCCTGTTCACCGAGGTGGTGCCCAAGACCATCGGCGTTACCTTTGCCCGGCAACTGGGTCCCCATATCGTGGTGCCGCTCCGGATGATGATCACGATGCTGCGACCACTGATCTGGCTGGCGCGACTGATGACCCGGCTGGTGCCCAACAGCCAGAAATCCCGGCAGATCTCGGCGGAGGAGCTCAAAACCATCGCCAGCCTGAGCCGGAAATCCGGCGAGATCGAGGCCGATCAAGAAAAGGTGATCGCCAATATCCTCCAACTCGGCGACAAAACCGTCCGCCAGGTCATGACCCCGCGCACCGTCACCTTTTCCGCCTCCCAGACCCTGACCATCAAGGAGGCGGCGCGGATGGAGGGCAAGTGGCGGATGCACAGCCGGGTGCCGGTCTACGACGGCGAGCCCGACAACGTGGTGGGGATCGTGCTGAGCCAGGATGTGCTGATGGCGGCCGCCGTCGGCCAGGACTCCCTCAAGCTGGCGCAGATCATGCGGCCGGTCCATTTCGTGCCGGAAACCGCGCCGCTGGACCGCATCTTCATCGATTTCTTTGAACGCTACCAGCATCTCTTCGTGGTGGTCGACGAGTACGGCAGCGTCACCGGCGTGATCAGCATGGAAGACATTTTGGAGGAAATCATCGGCCGGGAGATTGTCGACGAGTCCGACAAGGCCCGCAACATGCGGGAACTGGCGATGATCAGGAAGAAAAAACTCCATACCGCCTAAAAATAACCCGGGAAAAACCGGTCGCCGCTCAGCCGAATCTGGCGATCCGCCGCGATTCGTGGTAGGTTGCCGCCGAAGGCACGAAATCCCCCAGGGAACGACGGCCCCATGCCTCCGGTCGGCGCGCATCTCCTGACTGATACAAGCGACACGGTTCCACTTCCCCGACAGTTCTCTTTCCCGTCCACCCAGGACTTTTTCACATGAAACGGATGTTGTTTTTTTTGCCCCGCTTGCCGCTGGTCGTCGCGATCCTGCTGCTCGCCTCCTGGACCGCTTCGTCGGCCAGGGCCGAAATCCTGTATATCAAGCCGAGCCTGGAAGTGCTCATGCGTAAAAACCAGGGCGACGGCGCCCGGATTGTCGCCACCGTGCCCATGGGCACTGCCGTGGAATTGTTGCAGGGGGGAAAGGAGTGGTCGCGGGTGCGGTTGCAGGACGGCACCGAGGGCTGGGTGCGCAGCCGTTTTCTTGGCAGCTCGCCCCTGATTCCGGTGGCCAACATCAAACCGGGGGTGGGGCCCGACGGCACGGTCAGGGATATCGGGGGAGACAACGAGCGCTTGCGAAAAGAATTGGCGGCCTGCACCACCGACCGCTCCACCCTGGCCGATAAATATCAGACCCTAGCCGCCGATCCCAACAGCGCCCTCTACGCCAAGACCCATCTGGGCGAGGCGCAGCAGCAGATCGAGGATTTGCGGCAGCAGTTGGCGGCGGCCCAGATCGAGTGCACGGTGCTGCGGAAAAACCAGTCGATCAAGTGGTTTTTCACCGGGGCCATCGTCCTGCTGTTCGGCTGGCTGATCGGTCGGCTGGCCGGCAACGGCCGGAAGAAACGACCGTCACTGCTCAACTGACCGCCGGACGGCTTGTGAGGGTGCCTCGAACAACAAACCTTCAGTTCATCGCCTCCAACACCACCTGCACCTCCACCGTGGCCGCATCGCGCAGCAGGGTCAGGGTGACGCTCTGCCCCACCTCGTGCCGCTCCAGCTCGTCGCGCAGGGTGTCGTAATCCTTGACCGGTTTGCCGTCCACCGCCAGGATGATGTCGCCCAGCACCAACCCTTCCCGCACCTGGGTCGTGCCCCGCAACCCCGCCTTTTCCGCGGTTGAGCCGGGTTGCACCTGCAACACCATCACCCCTTCCAGCCCCAGTTCCTCGGTCAGCCTCCGGTTGGCCAGGGCAATCCCCAGGCCGGGCCGGATCAGCTTGCCCTTGGCGATGATCTGCGGCACCACCCGGTTGACCTCGCCCACCGGCACGGCGAATCCGATGCCCGAACTAGCCCCGGACGGGCTGTAGATGGCGGTGTTGACCCCGATCAGCCGCCCGGCGCTGTCCAAAAGCGGCCCCCCGGAATTGCCCGGATTGATGGCGGCGTCGGTCTGGATGACGTCCCGGATGGTGCGGCCGGTAACCGCGGTGATCTCCCGGCCGAGCGCGCTGACGATGCCGGTGGTCAAGGTCTGGTCGAGGCCGAAGGGGTTGCCGATGGCGAACACCTTCTGCCCCACCAGCAGGTTCTTGGACTCGCCGATGACAATCGGCCGCAGCTTGTCCGTCGGGGCACTGATCTGGACCACCGCCAGATCCCGGTCCGGGGCCGCGCCCACCAGCACTGCCTTCCAGGAGGAGTGGTCGGCCAGGGTGACCTCCAGCCGGCTGGCGTCGGAGATGACGTGGTAGTTGGTGACGATCCGCCCCTGCTTGTCCCAGATGAAGCCGGACCCCGTGCCCTGGGGAATCTCATAGACATTGAGGCTGAACAGGTTGCGGCGCACCGCGATGCTGGTGATATAGACCACCGAGGGCGCGGCGTTGCGGAAGATGTCGATGGTGTTCTGCTCGTCGGCGGCCAGATCGCCCCTGGCCTCCACCGGCCGGGATACGGCCTTGGGATCGAGGGGCGAGGGCTGGAAGGTCTGGAAGAGCAGCCAGCCGACAACCACGGCCACAACAACAAGATACCATGCTTTCATAGTCTGTTCCGGTTTGCTTTCAGGTGGGTGTGCCGACAGGCAAGGACACCTGGGATGCCAGGGCCGGCGATCGCATCTTCGGCCGCGAGCGCCTCAGAGCCACTTCTTCCGTCGGAAAAAGAGCAGGGTCGAAACCGAGGACAGGATCATCAGCAGAATGGCGAAGGGGTAGCCCCAGATCTGGTCCAATTCGGGCATGTACTTGAAATTCATGCCATAGGCGCTGGCAATGAGCGTCGGCGGCATGAAAATGACGGTGACCACGGTGAAGATCTTGATCACCCGGTTCTGTTCCATGTCGACCAGACCGAGGAAGGTGTTCTGGAGGAATTCGAGGCGCTCGAAATTGAACGAGGTGTGGTCCAGGAGCGAGCCCACGTCCTTGATCATGATCCGCATGTTTTCGTGATCTTCCTTGGGAAACATCTTGCTCTTGAGCATCGACGAAATAATGCGCTGCTTTTCAACGATATTCTCGCGGATGGCAATGGTCGACTCCTGCAGGGCGGTAATTTTCAGCAAAAGATCCCGGTGGGGATCCTTGTCGCCGATCATCTGCTTGCTGATCTCGGAAATCCGGTCGGTGATCATCTCGATGAGGTCGGCGTCGAAATCGATCCGGGTCTCGAGGATGGTGAGGAAGATGTCCTCGCCGTCCACTGGCTTGATCGCCCGCAGCTTGCGATAGGTCTCGGTGAACGACCGGAACTCCTGGGAGCGTTGGGTGAACAGGATCTTGTCCTTGATAATGAACGAAACCGGTTCGTTGGAAAAGGTATTGTTTTCGGGGACGAGGAAATTGAGGTTGATGCCGATCTCGTCCTCGGTCTCGACATACTTCGAACTGGACTCGATCTCCTCGCTCTCCTGCTTGGTGAAGAGCTCCACCCGGAAATCCTTCTCCACCTGCCGGATCTCGTCCTCGGTGGGATTGATCAGATCGATCCAGAAGATGTTGGGGCTGACGGAACTGTTGCCGCTGTCCATCCGGACCATCCTGTTGTCGAGATAAAAATAATTGACCATGGCAACGTTCCTGGATCGGATATTGGTGATCGGGGGGTGCAGGCGGCAAAACCCCTCCCCGCCCCTCTACGCACAAGGACCTTCCCGCCCGACGGGGACGGAAGCACTGCATTGTACTGAGCGGCAATAAAAAAAGTCAATCGGGAAAGGGGACGCGAGCAGCCTGTCGTCCCCTTCGGACACTGCTGTCCGGAACAAGGCTTAATCGAACCAATCGGTTTGCTGGACGAGCGCGCACAACAAAAATCCCACCGTCATGGCGATCAGCCCCACCCGGCGCAACTGGTGGGGCGGCATGGCCATAATCTGGCGGAGCCATCGTTGCATGGCCTCGGGCGCGGCGACATACGGCAGCCCTTCGAGGACCAGGACCAGTCCGATCAATGTTATCAGGAGTTTCATGGCCGAGCTTTACCAGAAAGGTGCAGGCGGTGCAACCCGCCACAAAGGTATTGACAATGGCGGGCTAAAAAAAGTACCTTGCCCCAACCCCTGAAGATTGTAACTCTCTTGCGACAGATACGGTCCGTAACCGGTCGGAACGCAGGCGGCAGATACCCCACAGCTCTCCATGACCCAATCACCTTCCAAATACAGCGAGGCCGGCGTCGACATCGACAAGGGCAATCTTTTTGTCTCCCGGATCAAGTCCATAGTTGGCGAGACCCACCGGCGCGGTGTTATCTCCGATATCGGGGGTTTTTCCGGACTGTTCGCCATCGGCAACGAGGACCTGAAAAATCCGGTGCTGGTTGCTTCCACCGATGGCGTCGGCACCAAGCTGGCAGTGGCCAAACTGTGTCACAAACACGACACCATCGGCATCGACCTGGTGGCGATGTGCGTCAACGACGTCATTGTCAGCGGCGCCAAGCCACTCTTCTTCCTCGATTATTTTGCCTGCAACGCCCTGGATGTCGAGGTGGCCACCGAGGTGGTCCGCGGAATCGCCGCGGGTTGCAAGCAGGCGCACTGCTCGCTGATCGGTGGCGAGACCGCGGAGATGCCCGGCCTGTATCAACCGGGCGACTATGACCTGGCGGGATTCGTGGTCGGGATCGGCGACCGCAACGCCATCATCGACGGCAGCGACATCCGGGTCGGCGACAAGATCATCGGACTGGCCTCCTCGGGCTTCCACTCCAACGGTTATTCCCTGGTCCGCAAGGTTTTCTTCGAGGAACTGGGCCATAAGGTCGACGACTTCATCGAGGAGTTCGGCTGCACGGTCGGCGAGACCTTGCTGCGGCCGACCCGCATTTACGTGGACAGCGTGGTCAACACCCTGCGGCGCTGCAAGATTCACGGCCTGGTGCACATCACCGGCGGCGGTTTCATCGACAACATCCCCCGCATCCTGCCCGCCGGTTGCGCCGCCCGGATCCATCCGGGAGACTGGCCCGTGCCGCCCTGTTTCACCTATCTGCAGGAAAAGGGCAACATCGCCCTGGCCGAGATGTACCGGACCTTCAACATGGGTATCGGCATGATGGTCGTGGTGCCGGAGAACAGCGTCGAGGACACGCTCCTCCAATTTACCGCCCACGGCGAAGAGGCCTACCTGATCGGCGAGATCAAGGCCGCCCAGGGCGGCAACGGCCGTCAGGTCGTGATCGACGGGGTCTGCTGAAAAATTCCCGCTATCCATCGCACAAAAAAAGCCCCGGGTGACTGCGTCACCCGGGGCTTTTTTTGTTTTGTCAGCGCTTACATCCGGCCGCAGTCGGCCTCTTCGCCTTGCAGCTTCTCCAGGCCGTGGGCCAGGGCCGGCAGCACCGCTTCCAGGTTCTCCTCCGCCGCCCTGCGACTGCCGGGCAGGTTGAGGATCAGACACCCCTTGCGGATACCGGCAATCCCCCGCGACCAGACCGCCTGCACCGTCTTCTGCAAACTGGCCAGCCGCATGGCCTCGCCCAGACCGGGCACCTCCTGCTCGATCACCGCCCTGGTGGCCTCGGGGGTCCGGTCGCTGGGCGCCACTCCGGTGCCGCCGGTGGTGACGATCAGATCGAGCCGAAACTCATCCACCCAGGCCTTGAGGGTCTCTTCGATCAGCTCCTGCCGGTCGGGCAGAATCTGGGCAACGGCAATCTCATAGCCTGCCCCCCGCAGCAGCTCCTGGATGCGAGGACCGCTGGTGTCCTCGCGCTCGCCCCGCGAACCCTTGTCGCTCAGGGTGAGGACGCCGCAGCGGTACGGTTGCCCGGCCGGTCGCACTATTCCTCAGCCTCGGCCTTGTATTCGGCGATGATCTTCTCGGCAATCTGGGCCGGGACTTCCTCGTAATGGGAGAACTTCACCAGGAAGGTGCCGCGGCCGCCGGTCATCGAGGTCAGGTCCAGGGCATAGAGCAGGGTCTCGGACTGGGGCACATGGGCATTGATCACCTCGTACTTGTCGGTGGAGTCCATGCCGAGCACCCGGCCGCGCCGGCTGTTGAGATCGCCCATGACGTCGCCGACGAAATCCTTGGGCACCCGCACCTCCACCTCCATGATCGGCTCCAGAAGCACCGGGTTGGCCTGGACCACGCCCTTCTTGAAGGCGAGCGATCCGGCCACCTTGAAGGCCATTTCCGAGGAGTCGACGGTGTGGTAGGAACCGTCGATCAGGCTGACCTTGAGATCGACAAAGGGATAACCGGCGATGACGCCCCGCTCCATGGCCTCGATGATGCCCTTCTCCACCGCCGGCCGATACTGCTGCGGGATAACGCCGCCGACGATCTTGTCGAGGAACTGGAACTGCTCGCCCCGGGGCAGGGGCTCCATCTCGATGGTACAGTCGCCGAACTGACCGCGGCCACCGGACTGTTTCTTATGCTTGCCCTGGACCGTGACCTTGCCTTTCAGGGTCTCGCGGTAGGGGACCCGCGGCGGCCGCAGCTCCATCTCGACCCCGAATTTGCGTTTGATCTTCTCGCCGATGACCTCGAGATGCACCTGGCCGACGCCGGAAATAAGGATCTCGTGGGTCTGTTGCTCGCGGGTGAGCTTGAGGGTCAGGTCTTCGTCCAACAGGCGGGTGATGGAGGAAAAGAGCTTTTCCTCGTCGCCCTTCTTGGCGCTGACCGCATAGGCGATCACCGTGGGCAGCGGCTCGACCATGGGGTAGATGATCTGATTGGCTTCCTCGCACAGGGTGTCGCCGGTGGTGGTCTCCTTGAGTTTGGCCACCGCCACCACCATGCCGGGCACGGCCTGCTCCACCGGCTTCTGCTCCTTGCCGGCCATGATGTACAACTGGCCGAAGCGCTCGGAGGTGGCCTTGGAGGCGTTGTAAAAGGTGTCGCCCTTGAGGGTGCCGGAGAACACCCGGAAGATGGTCAGCCGGCCGGCAAAGGGATCGGCCATGGTCTTGAACACCAGGGCCGAGAACGGCGCCGCGGCGGTGCCGGGCCGTTCGACCGCCTCCTTGGTCTTGGGATGGGTGCCGACCCGGGCCGGACGCTGATCGGGCGAGGGCAAAAGGTTGACAATGGCGTCGAGCACCACGCTGGAGCCCTTGTTGGCCAGCGAGGCGCAGGCGCAGACCGGGGCCACCTTGGCCGCCTTGATCGCCGCGGCCAGACCGGCCTTGAACTCCTCGTCGGTCAGGGTGCCTTCCTCGAGGAATTTCTCGATCAGTTCGTCGTCGGTTTCGGCCACGCTCTCCATCAGGGATTCCCGCAGACTCTCGACCTCGTCAGCCAGGTCCGCCGGGATCGGGGCGGCTTCGGCCTTGCCGTCGACGAACAGCAGGGCCTTGTTGGCCACGACATCAACCACGCCCTTGAACTGGTCCTCGGCGCCGATAGGCAGATAGAGCACCACCGGGTTGAGGCCGGTAGCGGCCTTGATCCCGTCCACCGTCTTCTGGAAATTGGCCCGTTCGCGATCCATCTTGGTGACGCAGATCACGCAGGGCAGGTGGTGCTCCTTGATCAGGTCGACGAATTTTTCGGTCTGCGGCCGCACGCCCATGACCGCGCCCACGGTGAGGATGGCGCTGTCGGCCACCTGGGCGGCGAAGCGGGTCTCGTTGAAGAAATTGTCGTCACCGGGGGTGTCGACGAGGAACACCTCGTGTTTCTGCCAGGTCAATTGGTTGAAGGCCGTTCCGATGGAGATCTTGCGCTTGATCTCTTCCGGCTCGAAATCCATGGAGGAGGTGCCCTCATCGACCTTGCCCAGCCGTTTCAGGGAACCGGCGGTAAACAACAAGGCCTCGGCAAGGGTGGATTTACCGCTGTTGCCATGGCCGAAAAAAACCACATTCCTGATGTGCTGTACGTCCTGCATGGAGACCTCCAGTGAGTGCAACGGGTGTTGTATCAACGTTCACGGTGACATCCTGGCCCGAAAATCGATGAAAAGCCCTCGCTCTTTCGCGGCAGGAATGGTAACCATCGAGTCCACAAAAACGAGCCCTTGTTATATTCGTATTAAGATTGCAAAGTCAAGCGATAACCGGCTGAAAGACTGCACAAGCGATGACCACCGAACCCGCCGTCCAACCGTCCCGATCCACCGGGAAAATCGCCCGTTCCGCCGGCGCGGTCTCCATTGCCGTGATGTGCAGCCGGGTGCTCGGCCTGATCCGGGAGCAGGTCTTTGCCGGGCTGTTCGGCGCCGGCTTTGCCATCGATGCCTTTGTGGTCGCCTTCCGCATCCCCAACCTGCTGCGCGACCTCTTTGCCGAGGGAGCGCTGTCCGCGGCCTTTGTCACCGTGTTCACCGATTACAGCACCAACCGGGGTCCCGAGGCCACCTGGCGACTGGCGGGCAATGTGCTGGTCTTTTTCGCCCTGCTGATCAGCGTCCTCACCCTGGCCGGCGTCTACTGGGCCGAGCCGATCGTCAACCTGCTGGCGCCCGACTTCCAGAACATCGCGGGCAAGACCGAGCTCACCGCCCAACTCACCCGGATCATGATGCCCTTCCTGCTGTGTGTCTCGCTGGCAGCGGTGGTGATGGGCATCCTCAACACCAAGGGCAAGTTTTTCGTGCCGGCGATGTCGTCGACCTTCTTCAACCTCGGTTCGATCGTCGGCGGCCTGTCCTTGGCCTGGCTCTTTCCCCGCTTCGGTCACCCGGCCATCGCCGGCATGGCCTGGGGTACCCTGATCGGCGGCGCCTTGCAACTCCTGATGCAGGTGCCGACCCTGCGCCGGGTGGGTTTTCAGCTTCGCTTGCATCTCCACCCCCTCGATCCCGGCCTGCGGCGCATCCTGCTGTTGATGCTGCCGGCCACCATCGGCCTGTCCGCCACCCAGATCAACATCTTCGTCAACACCAACTTCGCCGCCTCCTGCGTCGAGGGTTCGGTCTCCTGGCTCAATTACGCCTTCCGCCTGGTGCAACTGCCCATCGGCGTCTTCGGCGTGGCCCTGTCCATTGCCGTCATGCCGGTCCTGGCCAAGCAGGCGGCGGAAAAGGATCTGGCCAGCCTCAAGCAGACCTTCACCTCCTCGCTGGTGCTGGTCTTTGTTCTGGCCGTCCCCGCCACCGCCGGCCTGATGCTGCTCGCCGAGCCGATCATCCGCCTGATCTTCGAGCACGGCGCCTTCACCGTCACCGACACCCTCCAGACTGCCGACGCCCTCACCTACTACGCCATCGGCCTGTTCGCCTACTCGGCGATCAAGGTCATGGTGCCGGTCTTCTACGCCATCGGCAACACCAGGTATCCGGTCATCGGCAGCTTCCTCGGCGTGGCCGCCAACATCGGCACCATCACCCTGGTGATCGACAGCCTGCAACACCGGGGCATTGCCCTGTCTACCTCCTGCGCCATGATCCTCAACTTTTTCTTTCTCGGGGCGATCCTGTACCGCAAACTGGCGGGCTATCCCCTGGGATACCTGTTGCGGGGGCTGGCAAAGATCGTGCTGGCCACCGGCCTGATGTGCGGCGGGATTTGGGGGATGCAGCGGCTGTTGGCCCCCTGGACGAGTGGGCCGATCCTGGTGCAGATCGTAGCGTTGGCGGCCTTGATCGGGGTGGCGGTCGCGATCTATGCTTCCAGCCTGCAACTGCTGCGCTTGCCGGAATTCACCCTCCTGACCGGCAAGGTGGCTCAGCGCTTCCGCAAGTCGTAGAGGAGCTGCAACTGGGCGAGCAGGCCGACCACGGCGGTATCGACATGGAGGATGCGGCGGCCCATGGAAAAACCGGAGAAGCCGCAATCAAGAAACCGATCCAGTTCATAGTCGGACCAGCCGCCCTCGGGACCGACCGCGAGCAAGAGCCGCTGTCCCGGCTCGCCCGAAACCGGGCACCCGGCCAGGGTGCCCTCCACCCCGGGGTGGGCGATCAGCCCCTGGCCGTCGAGGGTGGGCAGGACATCCTCGACAAAGGGCTTGAACTGGTGGTGGAGGGTGACCTCGGGCAACCAGGTGTCCATGGCCTGCTCCATGCCCTCCAAAAGCAGGGCACGAATCTTGTCCGGCGCCAGCACCGGGCTGTGAAAAAACGATTTCTCCACCCGCCGCGAGCGGAGGAGATGAAAGCGCCGCACCCCGAGCACCGTGGCCTGCTTGAGGATGCGCTGGAGCATGATCGGCCGGGGCAGGGCCAGGATCAGCTCGATGTGGAGATCGCAGACCGGCTCCCGTTCCAGTGCCACCGCCAGCCGCACCGTCTCGCCCGCAATCGCCACCACCCGCCCGCTGCCCATCTTGCCGCCGATCACCCCCACGCGAACGGTATCCCTCACCGCCACCTTGAGCACCCGCAGCAGATGTTCCGCCCGGCGACCGGCGAGAATGGCTTCGCCGCCATCGATTTCCGAGGAATCAAGTAAGAGAAGATTCACAACGACTTCCTATAACCACAACACCTTCTCCTCAAACTTGAGGGTGGCGAAATAATCCTCCGGCCGTTCTTCGCGGCGAATCAACCGCACTGTGCCCTCCTGCGTAAACAGCAGTTCCTGGGGCCGCATCTTGCCGTTGTAATTGAACCCCATGGCATGACCGTGGGCCCCGGAGTCCTGGATGATGAGGATATCGCCATCGACAATCCTGGGCAGGGTCCGCTGGACCGCGAACTTGTCGTTGTTCTCGCAGAGCGAGCCCACCACATCCACCACCTCGGTACCGGAGCTCGCATCCTTGCCCAGCACCTCGATGTGATGGTAGGCGCCGTAGAGAGCCGGTCGCATCAGGGCCGACATGCAGGCATCCACCCCGATGTAGGTGCGGTAAATGTCCTTGCGGTTGATCGCGGTGGTGACCAATACCCCGTGCGGACCGGTCATGTAGCGGCCGCTCTCCATGTACAGCGCCGGGCAGTAGCCGAACCGATCCTGGAAATCGACGAACAGGGCGGTGATCTCCTCGCCCATGGCCCGGATGTTCAGCGGGTCGATATCCGGCAGGTAGGGGATGCCCAGGCCGCCGCCGATGTTGATGAACTCGAAGCGGATGCCCAATTCCTTGCCGATAGTCTCCACCAGCTCCAGCAGCATGGCCGCGGTCTGCACCATGTAGCTGTAGTGGAGCTCGTTGGAGGCCAGCATGGTGTGGAGACCGAACCGTTTCGCCCCTTTGGCCTGGGCGCACCGGTAGGCCTCGATAATCTGGTCGTGGCTGACCCCGTACTTGGCCTCTTCCGGTTTGCCGATGATATCGTTGCCCCGGCGGCGATTGCCAGGATTGTAGCGAAAGCAGATCAGCTCCGGCATGGCGGGCACCTTGTCGATCAGGGTGAGGTCGTCCAGGTTGAGGATGCAGCCGCCCTCGGCCGCGGCGGCCGCGAAATCGGCCTGGCTGGTGTTGTTGGAGGTAAACATGATGGCGTCGCCGGTTGCCCCCTGTTGCCGGGCCAACATCAACTCGGCAATCGAGCTGCAATCGAAGCCAAAGCCCATGTCCCGCATCAGGGCCATGACGCTCGGATTGGGCAGGGCCTTTACCGCGTAATATTCGCGAAACACGGGAATGTCGGCAAAGGCCTCCTTGAGCAGCCGGCCGGTCTCGCGGATGCCCGCCTCGTCGTAGATATGAAAAGGAGTACCGTAGTGGGCGACGATGGCCGGAAGATGGGGAAAGAGTCGATCCTTGAAACCTGAAGACATCGGCATGATGCGTTCCTCGTGTGGTTCAGCCGCGGATGGGAATGCGCGCGGTTTCTTTATAGGTTTGCAGGACGGTTGTGGTCCGGGTGGACACGACCTCCTCGATGACAGCGATTTTTTCCCGGATGATGGCGGCAAGCTCGGCGGTATCGGCCACCCTGAGCTTGACCAGATAGCCGTCGTCGCCGGCCACGTAGTGCACTTCCTGGACCTCGGCAATGGCGGCCAGGGCTTCACCGGTCTGGGGCCGGTCGCCCACCGAACGGGTGCGGATCTCGATGAAGGCGATCTGCCGACGGTCAAAGCGCTCGGGGTTGAGCCGCACCTCGTAGCCGTCGATGATTCCCTGGCGCTCCATCTTGCGGATTCGCTCCAGCACCGCCGACGGCGCCATCTCCACCTGTCGGGCCACGTCGATATTGGGGATGCGGGCCTTTACCTGCAATATCTTCAGGATTTTCAGACTGATCTCGTCTAGCATCGGCAGCGGACTCGCGGACAAGGGGGGCCAAAGAACAACCGGTTCATGGAACCCTACCGGAAAGCCCCCCCTCCTTCAAGAACAAAATTCAGTAAAATCGGATCTCCGCAAAACATCGTTTCGCGCTTAGGCTCGCAATCACCACTTCGTTCTCAACAACCATCCAATCAAAGAACGCAGGCCCGATCCGCCGGAGAAAAAGCCTCGAGCGACGCTTCTTCTTCGACAGCAGGCACGAATACTGGTATCAACATCCAAGATCATTGTTTTTCGCTTCATCTCAAGAACCCATCGCACCGATGTCACTGCTCTACGCTCTTGTCACCTCGATCCTGGCGCTTGTCCTCCTGCCGGTGCTCGCCCTTCTGGCCAGCCGGGAAAGACATCGCCGCCGGATGGGCCAACGGTTGGGCTGGGGCCTGGCGGGTCAATTGGCCCAGCTCCCCCCTGCCGCCGGACCGACCTTCTGGGTCCACGCCCTCTCGGTGGGCGAGGTCACCTCGGCCCTGCCCCTGGTGCGCGGCCTGCGCGAGGCCTTTCCCCAGGCGCGGATCGTCTTTTCCGCCACCACCCGGGCCGGCGGCGAGGTGGCCCGCACCCTGCTGACGCCGTCCATTGATGCCCTCATCGCCGCCCCCCTTGATCTGGGGCCGGTGGTGCCGTTTTTTGTCCACACCATCAAACCCGACCTCTTTCTCCTGGTGGAGACCGACTTCTGGCCCCATTGGCTCCATTGCCTGCGGCAGCGAAAGATCCCGGTGCTGCTGGTCAACGGCCGGATCTCAGCGCCATCCTTTGCCCGCTACCAACGCTACGCCTGCTTCTTTCGCCCGATGTTTCGTTCCTTTACCCTGCTCTCCATGCAGACCGAGACCGATGCCGCCAAAATGATCGCCCTCGGGGTCAAACCGCAAAAGGTAGCCACCCTGGGCAATCTCAAATTCGATACCAGCCAGGCGACCGGCGACCAAAAAGACCACCAGGCCATTGCCATCCTAAAAGAGCGCTACGGTTTTGCGGTCGCCCCACCCCTCTGGATCTGCGGCTCCACCCATCGCGGCGAGGAAGCCATCGTCTTTAAGGTCTACCGGCGACTGCAAGAAGAGTTCGCCGACCTCCAGCTTCTGCTGGCGCCACGAAATATCGAGCGGGCCGGGGAGATCGTCGCCCTCGCCGGGCAGCACGGCCTCGCCTGCCGCCGCTGGAGCACCAGCCGGGACGGCCGGGGGCCGGTGCTCATCCTCGACACCATCGGCGAATTGGCCGGCTGTTATCCCATGGCCGAGGCGGTCTTTGTCGGTGGCAGCCTGGTGGCCCAAGGCGGCCATAATCCCATCGAACCCGCCGCCGCGGCCACTCCCGTGCTCTTTGGGCCACACATGGAGGATTTCGCTGAAATCGCCGAGGAACTGATCCGCTGCGGCGGGGCCTGGCGGGTCGACTCGGGCGCCGCCCTGCTCGCCGCGCTCCGGCAGGTGCTGACCGATGCCGCCCGGCGCCGGGCAATGGCCTCGGCGGGTCGGGCCTGCATTCAGGCCAATCGGGGGGTGGTCCGCAGGCATCTGGAGGCCATCGCCGCCCTGCTGGCCAGCAGGTTCGTCGCCAGGTAACCACCCATGGCCATGGAGCGGCTGGTTCGCCGCTGCACCGACAACCTGCTGGTCAGCGTCACCGTCTGCTTCATCGCCGGCGCCTGGGTTGCCGCCTCGCTGCCGCCATTGCCGGACGAGCCGCCCCTGCCCCTGTTGGCCGTGCCGTTCCTGTTCGCGCTGGCGCTCCTCGCCTTTCACCTCGGGCCTCGACTCCAGCCCCTCACCACCCTGCCCCTGTTCTTCCTCATCGGCCTGATCCACACCCTTGGCGCCTTGCAGCCGGTGGCCGACCCCAACCACATCGCCACCCTCGTTGCCGGGCCGACCAAGGTCACCCTGATCGGCCGGATGACCACCATGGCCGAAAACAACGGCGAACGAACCCGGTTCGAGCTGGACTGCGAATCCCTGCTGCTGCACGACCACACCGGGCAGGCTGAATTCCGGCCGATCCGGGGCAAGGTGCTGCTTACCGTGGCCGGAGCCCTGGAGCCCCGGTTTGCCCCAGGCCAAAAGATCATGGCCCTGGCCACGGTGGACCGCATCCGCAACTACCAGACGCCGGGGGCCTTTGACTATCGGTTGCAGATGGCCACCAAAGGGCTTGGCTGCTCGGGCTGGATCCAGTCACCACGCGAAATCAAAGCTATCGACGAACCCTTTCGCCCCGACTGGCAAAGGCTGCTCTTTTTTCCCGAACAAGTCCGGCAACAGACCGCGGATTTTCTCAGCACCCGGTTCGACCGCGACGTCGCCGGGCTCTACCAGGCCCTGCTCATCGGCTCCATGATCAATGTTTCGCCAGGGCTCGTGGAGGCCTTCAAGGACAACGGCTGTTTCCACGTCCTCTCCATCTCCGGGCTCCACCTCAGCCTGCTCGGGTTGTTCTGCGTCACCCTGTTCACCTGGCTCCTGAAACGGAGCACCTGGCTACTGCTCCACGTCCATGTGCCGACCCTGGCCCTGGCGCTGACCGCGCCAATGCTGCTGCTCTACACCTTTATCGCCGGGTTCAACATCCCGGCCATCAGGGCGCTGGCCACGGCGCTGCTGGTGTTGTTCGCCGTGGTGGTTCGGCGGCAGCGCACCCTGATCCACCTGATCGCCGCCGCCGCTCTCGGGATCCTCGTCCTGGCGCCGCTGGCCCTCTTCACCCCTTCGTTTCAGCTTTCCTTTGCCGCGGTCCTGGCCATCAACCTGATCTATCCCCGGCTGCCGCTGTTCCTCGCTCAGGACACAACGCCGCAGAACGATTCTTTCACCAAGGTCCTCCGGTGGGCGCAGTCCATGCTCTACGTTTCCCTGGCCGCGTCCGCCGGCACCCTACCCATCCTGCTCTACCACTTCAACCGCTTTTCCTTGATCGGTCCGGTGATGAACCTGCCGATCGAACCGCTGCTCTGCCTCTGGGCTCTGCCCTGCGGCCTGTTGGCCGTTCCCTTGATCCCGCTCTGGCCGGGATTGGCCCATCTGTTGCTGCAAATCGGCCGGCCGGGCATCGAGCTCACCGTCTGGCTGGCCGAGGCCGTCGCCGCCTTCCCCCATGCCTCGATCTGGACCATCACCCCCAATTTTGCGGAGATCGCCCTATTTTTCCTTGTACTCTTTCTCCTGCTCCAGCCGCGGAGAACAGGCCCCCAACTCGCCCTGGCCCTGGGATTGGCCCTCCTCCTGATCGGCTCGTTTACCCGCTCCCTATGGCTCCCGAACACCAACCGCGACCTGGTGGTCAGCTTCCTCGATGTCGGCCAGGGGACCTCCACCCTGGTACAACTCCCGGACGGCGCCACTATCCTGATCGATGGCGGCGGCTATCAGAGCGAACAGTTCGATCCCGGCCAGAGCCTGATCGGCCCCTTTCTCTGGCGCCAGCGCATCTGGCGACTCGACGACCTGATCATCACCCACCCCCATCAGGATCATTACAACGGTCTGCCCTTTGTCGCCGCCCGGTTCCGGCCGCGGCGCCTGTTTGTCAATGGCGACCGCGGCGAAGAGGTGTCCTATGACCACCTGTTGCAGACGGTTCGCCGGGAAGGGACCATCGTCCGGACCGCCCAGGCCGGCGACCTCCTCCACCAGGGCCGCGACCTGGCCTTCACCTGCCTGGGCATGAACGGTTTACCGGCGCCCCTTGCCGCCGCATCGACCAATGACCGCAGTTTGGTGCTGCGGCTTCGCTACGGCGCCCGCAGTTTCCTGTTCCCGGCCGATATCGGTATTGCCAGCGAAGCCAAGCTGATCCAGCACCACAGCGACCTCAGGTCCGATGTCCTGTTGGCCCCGCATCACGGCAGTCGTGCCTCAGCGGGCGAGGCCTTTCTGACCGCGGTCGATCCGGCCCTGATCGTCGTTTCCGCCAGTCAGCGGCGTCTGCGGACCGTGGCGGTGCCGGAACTTCTTGTCCCGTGGCAGCAGGACAACAGGCTTGTGCTGGTCACCGGCCAGGCGGGCACGATCACCTGTCGCACCGACGGGAAGCTGCTGCAGGCCGGCGCCTTTGGGGGAGAGCGTTTGGTTTCGGAGGGGTCGAGCGGAAGATTCGTGCGGGACAGGTGAGACTTGAAAGGAAGATAACGATGCGGTATGTTGGTCGATTGTAACAAGATGCACGGCAACCTGGGGAGGAACGGCGATGATGGTACTCGGCAAAAAATGTCCCGCCTGCGGCGGCAAACGGTTGACGGCACGGTCGCCGATCTCCCGGCTTGCCGCCCTGCCTATCGCCCGGTCATACGCCTGTGCCGATTGTCACCAGCAGATGGTGGCGCTGTTCCCTTTCTCCATCGGGGTGGAGCATCGCCATTTTGCCCGCAAACGGCTGCCTTCGTTTTTCCTCGCCCGCATCCCCGGCAGCACCAACCGATACGTGCAGATCAAAAACATCAGCGAAGGCGGTATCTGCCTGCATCAGCACGCCGACGCCGTTCCGGTGGCCGGCCGTTTTTTCCGCCTGGACCTTTACAACTGCAATGACGGCTCTTCCCTGGAGCAACTCCCGGCTGAAATCGTCGCCACCTCCAAGCAAATCCTGGAAATCAACGGGATCAAAACCTCGATCCTCAGCCATTGCGCCCGCTTCGTTGGTCTCAACCAGGCGCAGAAAAAGATCCTGCACACCTGCCTGGTCCAACACGGCCTCTAGCCTGCCGCCGCGGCAGCCGTCCGGTCAGATCTCGGTGAAATCCGAGGGCTGGTGGCGCAGGAATTTCATAAACCGCGCCTTCTCGTAACAGTTGGTATAGGCGTCCTCGGCGCTGATCTTCTTCTTTTCCAGCAACTCGAAGATAGCGTCGTCCAGGGTCTGCATCCCGAATTTCTTGCCGGTCTGCATGATCGAGGGAATCTGATAGGTCTTGCCTTCGCGGATCAGATTGCGGACCGCGGCGGTGCAGATCAGGATCTCCAGGGCCGCCACCCGCCCCTTGATATCGACCCGCTTGAACAGCGTCTGGGAAACCACGGCCCGCAGGGCATCGGCCAGGGTGGAGCGGACCTGGCCCTGCTGATTGGCCGGGAAGATCTCGACCACCCGGTCCACGGTCTTCATGGCGTTCATGGTGTGCAGGGTGCCGAACACCAGATGACCGGTCATGGAGGCCTCCATGGCCAGGGCGATGGTCTCCAGATCGCGCATCTCGCCGACCAGGATGATATCCGGGTCTTCGCGCAGGGCCCCGCGCAGGGCCGCGGAAAAACTCCGGGTATGGGTGCCCACCTCGCGGTGGTTGACGATGCAGTTCTGGCTCTTGTGGACAAACTCGATGGGATCCTCGATGGTGAGGATGTGATCTTTCCGGGTCCGGTTGCACTCGTCGAGGATGGCGGCAAGCGTGGTCGACTTGCCCGAACCCGTCGGGCCGGTGACCAGCACCAGCCCCTTGGGCAGGGACGCCAACCGGGAGACTACCTTGGGCAGGCCGAGCTGTTCACAGGTGAGGATATCGCTGGGAATCTCGCGGAACACCGCGCCGATCCCGTATTTCTGCTGGAAAAAATTACACCGGTACCGGGCCAGCCCCGGAATTTCATAGCCGAAATCGAGATCCCCCGTTTCTTCAAAGATCTTGATCTTGTCTTCCGGGCAGATCTCGTAGAGCATGTTCTTCAGGCTCTCGTTGTCCAACACCTTGAACTTCACCCGCTCCATATCGCCGCGAATGCGGAGCACCGGCTGTTGGCCGGCCATCACGTGGAGGTCGGAGGCGCCTTCGTCGTTCATCAATTTAAAAAAAGCATCAATCTGGGCCATAGGGATTGTTCCTCGTGCGTTCTTCTCTTAAATCGGCAAAACCGTTTTTATCAGCCTAGCACAAGTTTTCGGATCTGTTGAGGGCTCATCGATCTCGAAAACATTTTTCCCGCAGCATGGCTGAGGAGGCCGGCCGATCCGGCGGGGACAAGCTTCGGGATCAGCCGCCGGCCAGCGCCGCCAGCGCTTCCCTGGCCCGGGCCGCCTGGGAGGCGGTGGCCCCCTTGGCCGCCGCCGCTTGCCCGAAACACCGCTCCGCCCGTTTCCTCTTCTTGCCGGCTAGACTGATCCGGCCAAGCAACAGCAGCCCCTCGACATGGTTGCGCCGTAGTTGCAGACATTGCCTGGCCGCGGTATAGGCTGCGGTGTGATCGCCGGCATGGAGCAACGCCCGGCCCAGCCGGCACCAGTGGTCCGGGTTGAAGTTGTCCAGCGCCAGGGCCTTGCGGCAAAGCGTCAAGCCGACGTCGTTTCCCTGGCCCTGTTCCACATAGAGCAAACCCAAGGTGCTGAGCGAGATGCTGTCCTGGGGGAAGAGCTGCAAGGCCCGCTGACAAGCCCTGATCGCCTCTTCCGGCCGGCCGTTTTCCAGGTACGCCTGTCCGAGCAACCGATACAGGAGAAACTCCTTGTCGCTGCCCGGACAAGCCCGCCAATGCTCAAAGACGGCCAGGGCCTTCCCGTGGTCGCCCAACTCGGCGTAGAGTTTGCCCAAGGGCAGGAGGAGTTCCTGCGGCGCCCCGTTGGCCTGATCCAGAACCCGGTAGGCCCGCTCGAAACAGTCGAGCGCCGCCTCCCTCCGTCCCAGGGTCTGTTGCACATGGCCAAGATTCACCAGGGCCATGTAGTTGGCCGGTTCCCGGGTCAACACCTCCTGGAAGCAGGCGGCCGCCCGCCGCTCCTGGCCGCATTCCACCAAGGTCACCCCGAGGCTGTTGATCAGATTCACATCTCCGGGTTGCAACCGCAATCCCCGCCGGTATTCCCGGATGGCGGCCCGGTAGTCGCCCTCCTCGAAAAAGAAATCGCCGCTGACATTCAGACTGACATGGTCAAAGGCCACTGTGGTGCCCGGACCGAGGTAGGAGCTGTGCAGGAGCGCCTTCAGACAGTTGCCCGGCACATCGCTTTTGGCAAAGTCCAGACAGGGCCAGGACGCGACCCCGATGGCGACAGCCTGGCCGTCGCCGCAACACGCCTGATACCGTGCCCGCAGGGAGGCGACCTGCGGCACGGCGGCGTCCGGCTCGACTTCCGGCAGAAGAATGAGCGCCAGGTTGTCCTCCTCGCCGAGATAGAGGCCACCATCCACGGAAATTGCGGCGGAAGAATCGGCGCTCATTGCCGGGTGCCCCGTCGTGGGTTGCCGGGAAAGCATCACCAGGGAAAACCGCGCCAGGCCACGCCAGTGCGCCTTCAACCGGGAGAGCAGTCGGGTGCCCGCGAGCTGAAAGGGATGGGGCAACCGCTCGTCGATGGCATCGATATCGCACAAACCGAAGGGACCTCGCTTTTCCGCGATGGCCAGGGAGCGCCAGAATTTCTCCAATACGTTTGCCACCGGCTTGCCACTATCCGCGGTCACTTGGGCAAAGCCGATCTGCACCTTACTGAGGCCCTCCCGCTGCAACTGATGTTGCAGATAGTGCACCGTCTTCATCGCCTGTTCCCGGCTCTCCGCCGGCAACAGCACCCCGAACACGCCATATCCGAACGAAAAGCAATACGTCCGGGTCAACGCCTGAAGCAGGTCAGCAATTTCCCGTAATTTCTGCAAGTTCCCCACTGCGGCCCGCCGGTAGAATACCGTGTTGAGCAGAAGGAAAAAAACCGGTTGGTCATGCGCCGGCTCCTGCAGGAACACCATCGCGGCGCGGCGGTTATAAAGCTCCGCTTCCGAATCGATATACCCCCAGTGCACCAACTCAAGCTCCTGGAGCAGGATAGTCCGCATCTCCCGCAGCCAGCCGACCGACATCTTCCGCAACAGGGCCGGATCGACATCGCTGATCACTACGGCCACGCGCTCGCCGGTGGGCAGTTCCAAGGGAAGAACCAGCCGGTCGTCGACCATCCTGGGATCGCTGCCAGTGTCGGCCGCATCCGGAGAGGCATTGTCCGCCCCCGTCGAATGGGCTTGCAGGGGAACCAGAGAACCATCGCTGGCAAGAACGGCAAAACCGACTGAGGCGGGCAGAGGCAGGTGTCGTTTCACTTCCTCTGCCAGGGGGGTATGGAGGAGATAAAAATCACGGAGAGAGAGCATGCCGATTTTCGCTGTCGTGTTGGGAGGTTATCGCAGATGTCAGTCGTTGTTCGGGGCCAGAGCGAAGCGGAGACTGGCGACGAGGGAGTCGATTTCATCGTCGGCGATTGTCCGCAGATCGAGAAGAAGACGGTCGGCCTCCATCCTGCCGATGACCGGAAGAGGTGCTTGCCGCAACCTTTTTTCCAGCAGACTGATTTTCATGGTTGTTGGCTGCACGGTCACGGCCCAACTGGCCAGATTCTGCTCCGGCATGGCGCCGCCCCCGACCTGGGAATGGGTCGGCACCATGGCAAAGACGCCCTGATCCGCCATCAATTTGGTACATCTTTCAAAAAGAAGGCGCGCTCGTTTCTGCACCCTCTCTTCCGGAGCAGCGATCATAGCCAGGGTGGGTATCTCCCGCAAGGCCTGCGATTCATCGAGATAGAGCCGCAACACGGACTCCAGAGCCGCCAGGGTCAATTTGTCGATACGCAGCGCCCTGTTCAATGGGTTGCTCTTGATCTGCTCGACAAATTTTTTCTTGCCGACAATGATGCCGGCCTGGGGCCCCCCGAGCAGCTTGTCGCCGCTAAAGGTGACAATATCCATGCCGCTGGCAACGGTCTCCTGGACGGTTGGCTCCCTGGCCAGGCCGAATCGGCTCAAATCCACCAGACAACCGGAACCGAGATCCTCCATGACCGGCAGACCGCAGGTTTTCCCCAACTGAACCAGCTCGGCATTGGTCACCTCGCTGGTGAACCCGATGATGCGGTAATTACTGCAATGTACACGCAACAACAGCCCGGATTCGTCGGTCACGGCCTCCTGGTAATCGTGATAATGGGTTCGGTTGGTCGTGCCGACCTCAACCAGCTTGGCCCCACTGCGCCGCATGATATCGGGGATGCGGAAGGACCCACCGATTTCCACCAATTGCCCCCGGGAAACAATCACTTCCTTGCCCCTGGCCATGGTATCAAGGGCAAGGAGCACGGCAGCCGCGTTGTTGTTGACCACAAGGGCCGATTCGGCGCCGGTCAGTTCGCACAACAGGGCATCGACGTGGTGGTAGCGTGATCCTCGTTTACCTGTGTCCAGATCCAACTCCAAGTTGGAATAGCGGCTGCCTCCTGAAAGCACCGTCTCCATCGACAAAGCGGGAAGGAGCGATCGCCCCAGATTGGTGTGGACAATCACGCCGGTGCCATTGATGATGCGGGACAAGCGGGGGCGATGATACTGCTGCACAAAGGCGACGAGCTCTTGCAGGAAGAACTGCCTGTCGGACAGAGGGACTCCTTCATACGCACCGGACAAAATCGCTTGCCGTATCCTGTCGAGGTAGAGCCGGGTGCAATATTTAATCCGTTGCAATGGAATGGTCTCTAAGAGACCGGACGCGGTGAGCATCCTGATGCAATCGTGAACATTGGGGATATCTTTGAGCAGGGGGCTGTGTTGACGGTCCATTCCGAAATGCCTGCGAGCCGGTTGAAGAAAAATTGAGGGGACAGTGCCGAAAGACGCTTTAGTGCCCTGCATGTTACGATAAAGCCCCCCCGGAAAGCAAACAAATAATGAAAATTAATTCGCGCAGTTAAAAACTCTCTCGCAACAAAACAAATGGCCGCGAAAAAAGGCGTTGACATTCACAACCCGTTTTTGTATTTTCGCCGACCGTTGCTTGGGGAAACGAGACGCAGCAAGGCGTCCGGAACGAAAGCGAAAATAATCGTTGACTTCCCCACCGCAACTCATTATAGTGTGCCTCTCGCAGCGATTGTTGCGGGAGGGGCTTCTGGTGAAGAGACCGGGGCCATTGATCTTTGAAAACTGAACAGTAAACAAGCGGGCCAAGTAGTAAATTGGTTTTTGATTTGGACAAAAGTCCAGTCTGTAGTGACTGGCTAGGATATTGAACTGGAGAGTTTGATCCTGGCTCAGAACGAACGCTGGCGGCGTGCTTAACACATGCAAGTCGAACGCGAAAGGGACTTCGGTCCTGAGTAAAGTGGCGCACGGGTGAGTAACGCGTAGATAA
>Ga0074195_1000212_pt1 | contig 137614 bp, 121 predicted proteins | sample EPASupsiteHSE623_FD_64525 | JGI IMG/M metagenome (GOLD analysis project Ga0074195, IMG submission 64525) | Bioremediated contaminated groundwater from EPA Superfund site, New Mexico - Sample HSE6-23 | ecosystem: Environmental > Aquatic > Deep subsurface > Groundwater > Contaminated ...
AAGGGGGAAGGCACCCCAGGGGGGACCCAAGGACCTTTATCCCCCAGCCGATCCGCTCCAAGATACGACTCCGGGAGGTGCGGGAGATCCTTATACGCCAGCCGATCCGCTCCAAGATACGACTCCGGGAGGTGCGGGAGATCCTTATACGCCCGCTCCGGAGGCATCAGATCCTAACAAATTAAGTTTTTTTGATCCTAGCAGGGAGTATATAAGTCCAAGCGAAATGTCACCTGAAGCATTAGCTGCAAGAGCGGAATATGAACCTATTACTGATCCCGGGAATGTCTGGGACAATCCTTCCTTCACCGAAGCAGGAGGTTGGGGAGACTATACTGCTCCCGGCGGTTCAACGGCTAGTCCTGTTGAAAATTTCGCTCCCCAGGGAGGACAAACAGGATCAGACATTGGAAGTTCTGCAGGCAATTCCTTGCCATCCAACCCAGCCAATGAGACAGGAGGGTTTGGCAATCCAAGTGATTTTGCAACCCCGGGCAACTATGAAAGCATGTTTGGCGGTTTTGAAAATATGTCTGTAGACGAAATATCAAAAATGATTGATGAGATGGCCCAAAAAGCTGATCAAGAACCGCGTGGAGACGAGCAACAAGACCAACAAGCCGAAGGGGCGGGAGGGGAAGCTGGTGATGGAGGAGGTGTTGACGCGGGAATAGGAGAATAGAAGATACTTCGGAAATAAAACTTTGTAATATTTTATTAAAACAATTATGCCAGCGAAAAAATCTGGAATAGCGAGCGCAGTCACTATTGTTCTATTTTTATTATTTTTTTCTCTATCCCTAAACAATGTCTTCGCGGCAGACAACAGCTCGAATTTCCAAAATAAATCTCCCTGGTTTGTCGCTTGGTATCAAGAAAAAGTTTCTGCTGCGAAACAATCAGTTTCCGATGCAACACAATCGATGGGCCAATGGTGGCAAAATTTTATTTCCGGTTCAGTAAACAACCGAACTGCTCCTCCTGCCAACCAACAACAACCTCTGAATCAATACCCAGCTATCACAATGCCTAGCGGACAACAATCCCAAAACCAATCCGGTGGTTCTCAGCAAGGAGGAAGTGAAGATGGGAATGGAACACCTGGAAGCCCCTATAAACTTGAGCCAAACCAGTTTAAAAAAATGTGCGGTCAGAATACTTATGTTCTCTATTGGAGAAAAGGTGGTCAGAAAGGAAAAGATATGGCTCAACCGGCAGGAGGTGCCGGTGCTGGTAAAGACCAGGGGGCTCGGGACTACTGGCAACTCCCTACGTGTAAAGAACTGTCCAAATGCCACTGTTGTTGTAACACTTGTACGTTTCCCCAAGGTCAGATCTGTCCTGCGGGATGGTGCTTTTCAAAGAAAACGATCTGCGATGACAAAGAAGAATGCACTGACAAATGCAGTAATAAATGCGATGAAAAATGTAAAAAGGGATGCGAGGATTATAAAGAACCGACGCATGATAAAGCTTTTAATAGGGACTGCAAATGCAACGTTGAAGGATGCCCCGAAAGCAAATCTGAAAACTGTGAAATTATGATCATCGATACTGGAAAAACCGACGTTGAGTACACTAAGAAAGACGGCGATAAAGAACAATATTTCAAAGCCGTAGGATTAGCTAAGTTCAAAAATGGAAACGGGTCAGATGACCCCAAAAGCAAAATTATCGCCCAGCCTAATGATAAAGCCTCGCAAGGTTACGTCAAAAAACTGAAGGACGAAAAGGGAAAGTGTTGCAAGTGCTACCAAGACGGACCACCAATACAGTAAGCATTCATTAATGATATTTCAAATTTCATATTTCACGTTGCATATTTCATACAAATAACATATTTCATTTGCCACATCCGATTTAAATCCCCCTTTTGTTGTCATCCTGAGCGACGACTCGCCTTGGCGAGGAGGAGCCGAAGGATCTGCCCTCAATACCATCCCGTGCTCAGATCTTCCCAGTCGGGATTCATTTTATTTATCAGCATCTCTTTCTTTCTCCTAACCCATTTCTTCAATTGTTTTTCTCTGCCTATCGCCAGCCAGACATCATCATAATCTTCGTAGTAGACGAGTTTGTTGCAGTTGTATTTCGAGGTGAATCCTCTTATCAGCTTGTGCTTATGTTCGTAAACGCGTTTTTCCAGGTTACTTGTTACACCAATATAAATAGCTTTATTATTGTTGCTGGAGATTATGTAAACATAATAATTTCTAGTATACATAATTTGCAATTAGGTATAGATCCTTCGACTCCTCGCCTACGGCGAGTCGCTCAGGATGACAATAATTGCGAGTCGCTCAGGATGACAATAATACCCATTGGGACTCGCTCGGGATGACAACGATATATAGTGCTTCGGCAGACAGGCATACATATGTCATTTTTCAGGTTTCAAATGGAACATGGTATATGAGAAATTCATGAAATATGACAAATGAAACATGAAATATTACATTATTACCCTATCACAAACCGATAAAATCCAAATAAATTTTTTCTTAACTCGACCTCAGAAAAAACTTTTGTTTCTCAAATAAATTCACTAGAAAAACCAAAAATCCGCAACTTGTGCGGATTTTTTGACAGGGTCTAACTTGATTCAGATCCCAGGCTCGTCAACTAATACTATAGTAACAGGCTTTAAGAATATGTCAAACTAAATAATTTCGTAACCGTGGAGATAGGGGGAATTGAACCCCCAGACCCTTGGTTGACGGCCTGAGTCTGCACCAAGCTACCCCCACGGTTAATTCTAGTATACAAAACAAAGATAAATTCCAGATAAAAACTTTATTAACTGAACCTCAATAAACGCAAAAAGAACAGATTGCTCTGTTCTTTTTTAAATATGCTGCCTGAAATATGAAACTTACATGAAATATGTAATATGAAACCTGAAATATTAGAATCTATCCTCCTTCTCCTACGGCTTTTTTGCCTTCTTTGCGTCTGACAATTTCGCCGACATAGCGCAGGCCCTTGCCTTTGTAAGGCTCAACTTTGCGGACTTTGCGGATGCGGGCGGCGATCTCGCCTACTAGCTGTTTATCAATCCCATTTATCGTAATAATATTTTTTTCTACGGCTAGATCGATTCCTTCCGGCGCCATGAATTCCACCGATTTGGAATAACCGACGTCTAATACCAGTTTCTTTCCTTGAAGATTAACTTTATAACCGGTTCCCTGAAGCTCCAGTTGCTTCTGATAGCCTTCGGTAACGCCTTTGATCATATTGGCAACGACTGCCCGCGCGGTACCCCACATAGCAGACATTTTGGAAAATTTAGGATTGAGCGCTACATTAATTTCTTTTTCAGCAATATTAAAATTCACCGCTTCGGAAAGCAGGGTCTTTAATTCGCCTTTAGGTCCTTGAACGCTTACTTCAGCCTTGCTTTTACCGGCCGGCTGCAAGCTGACTTTCACGCCTTCGGGAATGGTTATGGGTAATTTACCTATTCTGGACATAAAACTAGTTACCGAGTTAACGAGTTACCGAGTAAACGAGTAGAATTTTTAACTCGTAAACTCTTCAACTCGTAAACTCGTAAACTTTTTAGTATACTACGCACAAAACTTCTCCTCCCGTATTCTGCTTCTTCGCTTCCCAATGAGGCAAAAGACCTTTGGAGGTGGAAACAATGATCATTCCTCTGCGTCCGCCGATTCTCTGGACCCTTTCCGCTCCACTGTAAATCCGCTGGCCGGATTTGCTGATTCTTTTCAGGCCTTTGATTACAGGCTCTCCTTCTTGGTATTTCAAAAATAGCTTCATTACTTTCCGGTCTTTCCCAATTTCAGTCGTCTCAAATTTACGAATATATCGATATTTCGCAAGCAAAGTGGCAATCTCCTTCTTCAATTTGGAATAAGGCACTTGCGTGGTTTTTTGGCCCCGCATCGAAGCATTTCTAATTCTGGTTAACATATCGGCGATAACATCCATTTGATTAATTTATCATTGATCATTTATCATTTGCCATTAATTTTTCATTGTTCATTTACCATTGGGAGTTCTGAATGTAAAATGATAAATGGGAAATGAATGAAAAATGACAAATGAAAAATGGGAAATTTCGGCTCTACCAGCTTGCTTTCCTCATCCCTGGCATTTCCCCGTTGTTGGCCAGTTCCCGGAAACAAATCCGGCAAATGCCAAAAGCCCTGAAGTATCCGTGCGTACGTCCGCAACGCCAACATCGATGGACGGTCTTGGTTTTGAACTTCGGCTTTCTCGCTGCTTTTACGATTAGGGCTTTACGGGCCATGCTCTTCGAATTACTAATTACTAATTTCCAATATCCAATGAAATGTTAAAATTTAAACTTTCATTGGAAATTGGATATTGGGTATTGGATATTAGTTTTCCCTAACGGGAAAACCCAATCCTTTCAACAGAGCCACTCCTTCTTCCCGGCTCTTGGCATTCGTAACGATCGAAGCTTGCAGTCCAAAAACATAATTGGTATCGTCCGGATTGATTTCTGGAAATACGATATGCTCTTTTATTCCTACGGAACAATCGCCTGTATTATTGAAATTCGTCTCAGGAATACCTTGAAAGTCCTTAATTCGGGGCAATGTTGCCACAATAAGCTTCTCTAGAAAATCCCACATTCTTTTCCCTCGAAGCGTCACCATCACGCCAACCTTGTCTCCCTGCCTTAATTTAAAGCCCGAAATTGCTTTTTTGGCAAGAGCGTAAACTGGAGCTTGGCCGCTTATTTTGCGAATATCTTCCCAGACATTCTTAACGAGTGTTTCCTGCTCGGTTATTTTCCCAATCCCGACATTCACCACTATCCTGGTTATTTTCGGCACTTCCATGTTGTTCTTGAAGCCGAATTTCTCCTTCATTACAGCAATAACTTCTTTGTTGTATTTTTCAAGAAGACGAGGGGCTTTTGTAGATTGTTTTGCTGAATCTTTTGCCATAACCTAAAATTTATCATGTTTCACGTATCATATTTCATGAATATTTCATATATCATATTTCATTTGAAACCTGAAACATGGTATATGTATGGAATATGAAACGTGAAACCTGAAATATTAAATTTATTTACTCTTGTTCTCAATAGTCTGCTTGCATTTCTTACATACCCTGTGTTTTCCCTTGTCGGTAATCTCGTATCCTACTCTCGCGGCTTTCTTGCATTGCGGGCAAATAAGTTTGGCATTGGAAACGTTAATAAAAGCGGGCAATTCAATCCTTTGGCCGACTTTGCCGCCTTTTTTGGTCTTCTCTGCCGGAATATGCTTTTTGATGAGGTTTACGCCTTCAACCAAAATTTTGCCGACTCTCGGAGCGCTTTGAATCACTTCTCCTTGTGCTCCTTTGTCTTTTCCGGCTATAATTAAAACTTTATCACCCTTCTTGATCTTCATAATCTAAAAATATTTCATTTATCATGTGTCATATTTCATGAATGTTTCATATATCATGCTTCATTTGAAACCTGAAACATGGCATATGTATGGAATATGAAACGTGAAACCTGAAATATCCCTTGTTATAGCACTTCTTGCGCTAACGAAATAATTTTTTGGTACTTGTCACGCAATTCTCGCGGAATTGGCCCGAAAATACGGCTTCCTTTGGGGTTGGCTCCGTCCAATATAACTGCCGCGTTATCGGAAAAACGGATGTAAGAACCGTCTTTTCTTCGATAAGGAAATTTCTGGCGCACAATCACCGCTTTCACCACTTCTTTCTTCTTCACAGCCCCTCTTGGATCCGCCGTTTTCACCGATGCCACGATAATATCGCCAATCCTGGCGTATCTCCTTTTGGAGCCGCCTAGGACTTTGAAACATTCAATAATTTTGGCGCCGGAATTATCGGCAACTTTAAGCTTGGTTTCTGGTTGTATCATGACTGTAGCGGATATAATATTTCAAAATTCAAGTCTCAAGTTTCATGTAAGACTCAAATATCAAGTTTCAATTAATGCTTTTGGGATTTGAAACTTGAACTTTACATGAAATTTGAAACTTGAAACTTGGAATATCGCTAGTATACCACTTTCCACTGTTTATCCTTGCTAATCGGCCGGCAGCTTACAAAATCCACTTTATCTCCGATTTTAAACTGATTCTTGGGATCGTGAACCTTGTATTTTTTGCTTGAAGTGTATCTTTTGTGGTACTTGGGATGTTTTTTCAACGTATCGACTCTCGCAACGATCGTCTTATCCATTTTATCACTGACCACAGTGCCTTTTATGACGCGTAGCTTCTTTTCCGGTTTTGTCTCTTCAGTTTTAGTTGATTTTTTTACTGGCATAAGTATATCTTGATAAAAAACAACAAAAAATCTCCTCCGTAGTTAACGAAGTAGCGAGATTAATTAAAACGCAAACTTATAAATCTTGCAATCTGTGTAAGTTACTTATAAGCTGTTAATATGTGTGAGTCAAGAAACAAGAGATAATTGCTGTAAGAAACAAGATACAAGAAACAAGATACAAACAAATCTCAACTTTCAATGTCCAATAAACAAACTGGAGCTTGAGTATTGGTTATTGAATATTGTTTGTTCCTTGTAACTTGTTTCTTGTAACTTTTATTCTATTGTTCTATGCATGAAAATTACCGGGAACTAATTTGGACTCTAGCAAAGACCGATTTCAAGCTCCGCTACCACGGATCGGCTTTAGGCTACGTCTGGGCAATCCTTAAACCCCTTCTGATGTTCCTGATCCTCAATTTTGTCTTCTCTTCGATATTCAATGTCAAGAATAGCGGTATCGAGCATTATTCTCTCCAACTCCTTACTTCTATTATGCTTTTCAATTTCTTTTCCGAAGGCACTATGGCCGGGCTCGGATCGCTGATCAGCAAATCCACTCTGGTAACCAAGATTTATGTCCCCCGCTGGACCATTATAGTTGCCGCTACCCTCAATGCTTTGTTAATTTTCCTAATGAATTTAATCGTCATTGCGCTGTTTTTTGCCTGGTACGAATTTTGGCCGGGGGTTCTTCCGGTAGTAACTTTTTTCCTTTACATTATTCTTACTTACCTGGTAATCCTCGGCTTTTCTTTCATGGCCGCTCCCCTTTATGTCAAATTTCGCGATCTTACTCAGATCTGGGAAGTAGTTGTTTCCGCAATGTTCTACGCATCGCCGATCGTTTATCCGCTTTCGCTTTTACCCATAGAATACCATTCGATAATATTGATCAACCCCATGGCTTATATCATCCATTTCACCAAGATGGCGCTTACCGAGAACCATTACGCACCAGTGTGGCAGAATCTGCTGTTTGCCACAATAGTAATAATTTTCTTCTTTATTGGCACAGTTGCCTACCGTAAAATGGAAGCTAAAATCGCCGAAAATATCTGATTCTTTGAGGTTATTCAATTATTAGCAAGTAGCAAGTTCCGAATTTAAACCCCAACTTTTCAATTGTCATGCCGAACTTGTTTCGGCATCTTCTCATTTTGTAATGAAGATCCTGAAACAAGTTCGGGATGACAAAGGGATTATGGGAAAAACAATAGTAGAATCTTTGAATATTGGAAGTTAAATATTGTCTGTCCTTCGTCTATTTTTAGTCTATTTAATTGGATTCGCTTTTTCCCTAATCCTCCAGCTCTCGTCTTCCAGGCTCAAATTGGGATTATAATAAGGATCATTGCCAAGCACTTTGTCCCAACGATCATACATAGTTTCACATTCTTTGTGAAAACGTTCCATTTTTTCTCCGCTCGTGTCTTGACCGCGGCTGATTGATTCGTGGTGATAAAGCTGAGCGTATGGGGTGTAGACAATTAAATACCCCTTCTCGCGCAATCTTAAACAATAATCAATATCATTCCAAGCCACAGTAAAGGCTTTTTCGTCAAACCCACCTAGCTTCAAAAACAAGTTTCTTTTGGTCATCATGCAAGCCGCCGTCACGGCAGAATAATCGCGGATAACATTAATTTGCTCAAAATAGCCATTACTTCTCCCGGGAAAATACTTGTGGGAATGCCCAGCCACCCCGTACGGCTTGTCTTTAAATTTTCCCACTCCCAATACCACTCCAGCGTGCTGGATTCTGCCATTAGGATAGAACAATTTCGCTCCAACCGCGCCCACTTCCGGCCGCTCCATATGTTCAACCATCGCTGAAAGCCAATCTTTGTTGATGACGGTAATATCATTGTTGAGGAACAGGATGATCGGTTCCCCGATCTGCTTCACCGCCCAATTGTTTATCGCCGCGAAATTAAAAGGATAAGGATAGTTTAATATCTTTATTTTATTGTTATTCTCGAGTGTTTTCAGGTATTTTTTAGTACTTTTTTCAACGCTTTGGTTGTCTACGAGAACAATTCGAAAATTGCGATACTGCGTTTTGTATAAAATTGAATTCAAGCATTTTTTGAGCAAACCCGCTTTATCTCGAAAAGGAATAATTATTGCGACTTTTTTATCCTCATTCTGGTTCCTTATAACTCGAAAAGAGGTTGAAGCCAATCCCTTGGTAACTTTCCAATTTTCCTTTCTTCTTTTTCCTGTGTAGAAAAGAGCTTTTTTCGCATTTTTATCTGCATACCCCTTTAAGCTGTAAATCAAAGAAGTGCTCCCAGGTATTTTGCGCCAATGGTACAAAACATAGGGAATATGCTTAATTTTTTTGGTTTTCTCGGTGAGCCTTAAAAATAAATCATAGTCTTGGGCACCGACGAAATTATTTCTCATCCCGCCAATTTTTTTCATTAAAGAGCGGCGTATTACGGCTAGATGGCAAATATAGTTCATTGAAAGTAACAAGTCGGGGTTCCAATCCGGCTTGAAATGCGGTTCAGAATGATTGCCTTTCTCATTCAGTTTATCTTCGTCCGAATAAATAAAATCCCAGTCGGGATTCTGGTTAAGTTCTTTCGCAACCAAATATAAAGCTGCCGGATGGAGCGTATCGTCGTGATCAAGTAATGCGATAAACTCTCCCCGCGCCAACTTAAGAGCCTGGTTAGTATTTTGAGAAATGTGACGATTTTTTTTACTTAAAATCACCTTGATCCTGGGATCCGTTTTAGATCTTTTTTGGTATTCCACTAGGACCCTTCTCGTTCCTTTATCGGATGAATTATCATCAGAGATACATAATTCCCAGTTAGGATATATCTGCTCTTCCACCGAACGAAAGCACTCTTCCAGATACTCCGGCGGTGAGTTATAAACGGGCACTAGAACGCTTATCACTGGCCGATACTTAAAATTTTCCAATTGATTTTTTATTTTTTTCCGCTTTTTTTCGTTTAGAAGCTGAGATTTCCACCATTTTTGATAACGCAGTTCGTTCTCCGCCGCCAAAAAATATTTTTCCCAAATTTTTTCTTCCATCAGCGAAACAAAACGCGTGAGAGCTTTTTTCATTCCATGCTCCTTCAGGTAGGCATTTCCTTTTTGCCATATTTCCTTGCGTCCAAACCAGCTAATCCAATTGCTCATAGCACTTTTTTATAGTTAGATTCTATGTTTACCCCATTATAAGCACGGCTTTTCCTTTTGACTAAAATTTTGGAAATTATAATTTGTAGTCTATATAACAAAAAATCCGTCTTGTGAACGGATTTTTTGACAGGGTCTAACCTGATACAGATCCCAGGCTCGTCAACTAATATGATGATAACAGGCTTTAAGAATATGTCAAACTAAATAATTTCGTGGCCGTGGAGATAGGGGGAATCGAACCCCCAGACCCTTGGTTGACGGCCTGGATCTGCACCAAGCTATCCCCACGGTAACTCCAGTATACAAAATAAAGATAAAATTCTGATTAAATAATTATTAACTGAACCTCAGTCTTGAGCTATCAGATTATTTGAGGTAGATTGGAAACATACTAAGAAAATATCAAAATTCAAGTATCATCTTCCATGTAAGTTTCAACTATCATATTTCAAGTAAACATGGGACTTGAAACTTGAAATATACATGAAATTTGAAACTTGATACATGAAAAATGATTTAGCAATTAGGGTTGATAACGTTTCTAAAACTTTCAAAATTCCCCACGAAAAGGTTTCCACCTTGCGGGGGGCTTTTGTCAGTGCTCTACGAGACAAAGGATACGAAAAATTCAAAGCGTTGAATAATATTTCTTTTGAAGTCAGAAAGGGAGAATTCTTCGGCATAATCGGCCGTAACGGATCGGGAAAATCCACTTTGCTGAAAATCTTGGCCGGAATTTACACCGCCGACAAAGGAGATATTAAAATTAACGGCTTGATTTCCCCTTTTTTGGAACTGGGCATTGGGTTTAATCCGGAATTATCGGGCCGGGACAACATTTATCTTAATGCTAGCGTTCTGGGCTTGACCAAAAAACAGATCGATAAAAGATTCGACGACATCGTCGCTTTTTCCGAATTAAAACGTTTCATCGACCAAAAAGTCAAGAATTATTCTTCAGGTATGAACGTCCGTTTGGCGTTTTCTGTGGCTATCCACGCCAACCGCGATATACTGCTCATGGATGAAGTCCTCGCCGTCGGAGACACTAATTTCCAGAGCAAGTGTTTTGAGGAATTCAACAAATACCGCGATATGGGCAAAACCGTCATCCTGGTCACCCACGACATCGGCACCGTCCAACGCTACTGCGACCGCGCCATGCTTCTGCGAAGCGGTAAAATCGAGATGATCGGCGACCCGGAGAAAGTCGGAAACAAATACATCTACCAAAACATGTCCGACGAAGAAAGACGCTTGGTCAACGAAGAAAGACGCCAGCGCCTCCAAGCCGAGAAAGAAACCAATAAATTAGCAAAAGAACAAAAAAAGATTGGGACTGAACAACAGGAAGAAGAGGAAAAACAAAAACCAGAGAAGAAAATAAAGAAAATTGCAAAAATCACAAAAGTTTATTTTTTAGACTCCCTAGGAGAAAAAAAGAATGTTTTTAAGACAGGAGAAAGCCTTTCCATAAGAGTTTACTTCAAAATGAATAAGCCTGTTAAGCTTTTGAATTTCGGAATAGCTATTTTTGACCAAGAAAATCATTACATTTTTGGGATTAATACAATCATAGACAAAATTAGCACTAAGTTATTTTTGGATCGAAAATATTTTGAAGTGAACTATCCTAAAATTCAGCTCAAAAACAATAATTACTTTGCAAAAGCAGGGATTTTCGGAAAATCAGATGCTGTTGCTTATGATTTTTTAGAGAAATCGGAAAACTTCAAAGTTTTTTCAACGAGTAAAAATCAGGGGCTTTTCGAAATGAATTATGAGTGGAGATAAGACCTAACAGAGTTTAAATTAATAAACATGAATTGGAAATATTACGATCCTAAATTTGAATACGAAGAAGCTTTTCAAGACGCGGGTTGGCCTTGGGCAGGGCATAAGTTTTTTGCTTACGACCTAACCAGAAATTTTAAGCCCGAAGTAATTGTAGAGCTTGGAACCCACAAAGGAACTTCTTTATTCTCATTCTGTCAAGCAGTAAAAGACGGAAAAATAGATTCTGTTTTATTTGCCGTTGACACATGGAAGGGCGATGACCAAGCTGGATTTTACGATAAAGATGTTTACAAGGAAGTGGAGGATGTTAGAAAAAAATATTATGGGGACTTAAAAATAAATTTGTTCAGAACAACTTTTGACGAAGCTTCAAAAGATTTTAAGGAAAACACTATCGATCTTCTTCATATCGACGGACTTCACACATATAAGGCTGTGAAACATGATTTTACTAATTGGCTTTCTAAAGTCAAGGATGATGGAATTATCATTATGCATGATATTTCCGAAAAACACGATGATTTTGGAGTTTACAAGCTCTGGGATGAAATCAAAAAGAAGCATGAGACACTTGAGTTCCACCATTCCCATGGACTTGGCATAATGTTCAAAAAAAACAACAAAAATAAAAATTTATTCATTTTCCAAGACATTTGGCAACATTACTATCCAGTACTGGTTAAAAAAAGGACTCTTGAAATTGAAATGGGTCAAAAACCAAAATTATTAAATTTAATTCAAAAAAAAGAAGAAGAGGTAAGCTCAAAAGAAAATAAAATCGTTGTCCTTAATAGAAATATTAAAAATCTAGAGGAAATGATTGAGAATAAGAAAGAGATAATAAAAGAAACAAGAAAGGAGATAAAAGAATACGCGACAATAGTGCAAGACAGGGAGAATCAGCTTAATGCTATCGTAAATACTCTCAGGTGGAAGGTTCCTAACTATATATACAAATTTTACAAATTTAGATTAAAACAATTCCGTTTGGCACACGTTAAGGAATTGATTGAGAATGCTCAAATAATATTAAAAAGAGAGGGTCTTATCGGTTCAGTGAAAAGCTTGGTTAATTATCTTCAACGCGGTCAGGGCTATTTTAAAAAATCACAGAAATTTATCGACCAGGTTGATTATGAAAATTGGATCATGAAAAATGAACGCCTTGATAAAATTAAAATAGCCAGCAAAATTGAGAATTTTGAGTACCAGCCGAAAATTTCTATAATCATGCCTGTTTTTGATGCTGATGAAATATTTTTAAGAAAAGCAATCTTTTCGATAATCTACCAATATTACCAAAATTGGGAGTTGATCATTGTCGACAACTCTTCACAAAAAAGAATTATCAGAAAAATCCTCGCTGATTTTCAAAAGCGGGATAGGAGAATAAAAACAATCCTTTTTGATAATAAAAGAGGGACTTCTGAGATTCTCAATGACACTACTGAAAAAAGTTCTGGAGAATTCATTGCTGTCATGGGCCAAGAAGACGAATTAACCCCTGACGCACTCTACAGGAATGTAAAATTGTTGAACAAAAATAATGATTTTGATGTTATCTATAGTGATGAAGACCTAATCGATGAAAACGGATCGAGATTTAATCCAAATTTTAAACCAGATTGGTCTCCTGAATTAGCTCTTTCCACACCTTATATTGGCCAACTTAAAGTACTAAAAAGAGAACTATTCCTTGGAATTGGAGGGTATCAAAAAAATTTTGGTTTAGCACGAGATTATGACCTAGTTCTAAGAATATCCGAAAGATCTAAAAAAATAGCCCATATTCCTAAAATTCTTTATCACAAAAGAAAACACCCGTATTCTGAAGCTCGTTACGCAAAGGAATACCCCCAAATCCTATCCAAAATGAAACAATCGCTCCAAGAATTCATTAAAAGGAATGGCATAAACGCAAAGGCTCTCATCCCAGACTTTGCAAAAAAAGTAAATGATGAGGTTTGTAGTATAAATTTCGACTCTAAAAACTTTTCCGAAAAAGTTACCATAATTATCCCCACGAAAGACAGAATTGACCTATTGAAAAGATGCATTGAAAGCATAAAAGAAAAAACGAATTATAAAAATTATAAAATTTTAGTAATAAACAATAATAGTAAAGAAAAGAGTACCTTTGATTATCTTAAAGCAAGAAGAATTAATTATCTAACAGTGCCAACAGCAAAATTTAATTTCTCAAAAATCAATAATATTGCTGTTAGCAAAGCAAACACCGAGTTAGTGCTTCTCTTAAATAATGATACTGAGGTCATTTCACCCGATTGGTTAATCGAAATGGCAGGAACCATGTCTTTAAGTGATAAAATCGGAGCAGTGGGAGCAAAATTGATTTACGGTGATAACCGAGTCCAACACGCCGGGGTAATCCTAGGATTAAGCGAACTGACCGCCAGCCACGCCAATAAAATGATTCATTGCGATGATTGTGGCTACCAAAATTATAATTTGGTTATGCGCAATTATTCCGCCGTAACCGCCGCATGCATGCTGACCAAAAAAAGCCTGTATGAAAAAGTTGGAGGATTAGACGAAAAAAATCTTGCTGTACAATTCAATGATGTGGATTATTGCTTAAAACTATTGACGGCTGGATATAGAATTGTTTACAACCCGAACGCGCTGCTCCACCATCATGAACAGCTAAGCAGAAAATCGTTGGAATATGATATGGAAGAAGTAGATTTCTTCCGAAAAAAATGGGACAAGCTTATTAAAAATGATCCTTTTTATAACCCAAATTTATCCTTAGAGAATGAACGTTTTGAAATCAAAAAAAACTAGCAGGAAAATTTTAATTGTTACTCATAATCTGAATTTGGAAGGCGCGCCTTTGTTTCTTTTTAATTTGGCAAAAGGGTTGCGAAAGATTGGCTATAAAATTCATATCTTATCCCCGACCGATGGCCCAGTAAAAGAATATTTTACCGCAATAGGCATGAAAACAATAATTTCTGACTTTACTTCTAAAGAATTCGGCATCTCAAGATTCGAGGAGAAGTATGATCTAATCATTGTTAACACAATCATCGGTTATAAGTTTATAAAAAAACTTGATCTGGAAAGAGAAAAAGTAATATGGACCCTTCATGAAAGTGACAGAGTCGTTTATTTCAAGCAATTTTCCGACTTAAAAGTAAAACTTTTCAGCAATGTTCAAAAAGTTGTTTTTTCCTCCATAGCAACTAGAGACATATACGAAGATCTAAACACCGCTAACACTTTTGCCATTGTTAATACCGTAGGAGATTGGGGCAGAATAAACGATTACATTAAGAAAAATAACAAAGATGAAGTAAAAAATAAATACAATTTTAAAGAAAGCGACTTTTTGGTTAATCTAGTCGGAACCATATGCCTCCGCAAAGGTCAACTGGAATTCGCCGAAGCTGCAATAAATATTTTAAAGGAGTCGAAAAAATCAAATCTAAAATTCGTTATGGTTGGCGGCGGAAGAGGATATAAATATGAAGAAGTCATCCGCAAGATGATAACGCTCAACGGCCTCAATGGCCAAATCATAATATTTAATGAGACAAAAGATGTGTTCGATTTCTACCTTATCAGCGACATTTTTGTTTGCAATTCATATATCGAAGCCTTTCCGATGGTAACATTGGAAGCCATGGCTTTCGGCCTACCGATTGTTTCCACCGATGCTTATGGGCTCGCCGAACAATTTGAAGACGAAAAAAACGGAATGCTGGTTATGGCGGGAGACAAGGAAGGATTGAAAGATAAAATTATGTATTTGATAAAAAATAGAGATATTGCCAAAAAATTAGGAGCAAATGCAAAAAAGAAAGTGGAAGAAGAATTTTCTTTTGAAAAAATGATTGATAAATATGATTCGTTAATTTCTGAAGTTTGCGACAAAAATGAATAAGATAAAGGTTTCAATTGTTATCCTCACATACAACGGAATAAAAGAGCATCTAAAAGAAACAATTAAGGCAATCTACCAGCAGAATTGCAATTTTTCCTATGAGATTATCGCTATAGATTCGGAATCAACTGACAGAACGGTCGATTTTATCAAGAAAAACTCCAAAATTAGATTAAAAAAGATTCCTAAATCAGAATTTAGCCACGGAAAAACCAGAAGATTAGGAGCGGAAATGGCCAAAGGAGAATTGGTTATTTTTTTGACGCAGGATGCTACTCCAGCAAATTCCCACTGGCTTAAAGATTTAACTAAAAATTTTGATGATCCGGAAGTTGTCGGCGTCTGCGGCAGAGTTTTAGCCAGAAAAGATGCTTTTTTGCTCAAGAAAATTGAAGTTAGAAACGATCTTTCCGGCAGAGACCAAAAAATAATCGCTAAAATAGGGGACAAGGAAGCATTCGAAAAGCTAAGTTTTTACGAGAAAAGGTTAAATTATTATTTTTTTAACGATGTTTCTTCGTGTGTGAGAAAAGATTATTATCTTGAAAAACCGGTTATTGACGTTTCTTTTGCCGAAGACGTGGAATTCGCCAAAATGGCTCTGGCTGACGGTAAAAAGATAGTTTTCGAACCAGATTCCCTAGTGTTTCATTCCCATGAATATACGCCCATTATCAGCTACAAGAGAAATTTTGTTGATTCAAAATATCATAAAGATGAACTGGGGGTTAAGAACGTCCCGACTGTGAAGCATTTGTTAAAAAATGTTTGGTGGCAAATCAAAAGAGACCTTGGAGAATCAAATAATTATGACGCTAGCATGATTGAGAAAGCCGAAGCAATCGCTTACAGCCCGATAATCCATTTTGCCGAACAATTAGGGCAATATAGAGGAACTAAAGAATAGAATTTATAATTTTTGTGTCATCCTCCGGCTTGACCGGAGGATCCAGACAATTTTAAATACTTTCTGGATCCCGGCTAAAAGGCCGGGATGACAAGAGAGGAGATAAACTATAATTTTTGTATATGTCTAGAAAAATAAATATTCTGATTTTAGGCGCTGATGGTTTTTTGGGTAGCAACCTCGCAGAGTCGCTTTCAAAAGAAGGAAAGTACCAGATAAGAGCTTTCGATCTGTTTCCAGATGGAACATCCAGGAACTTAGACCACCTAAAAAATAAAGTTGAGATATTCCCGGGTAATTTCTTAAATAAAAACGACTTAAAAAAAGCCGTAAAGGACATGGATTATGTTTTTCACTTTATTTCTCTTACCACTCCCGGCTCTTCAATGGGAGACCCTCTTATAGACATCGATACCAACATAAGAGGAACGATAAGGTTACTAGACGAGTGTTGTAAAGCCAAAGTCAAAAAATTTGTATTCCCTTCCTCAGGAGGAGCTATCTACGGCAATCAAGACAAAAATTACCTGCGGGAAAATGATTTAATTAATCCCATTTCACCTTACGCCATATCCAAACTGACTATAGAAAAATATCTTGAATATTACCGAATCCACAAGGGACTGGATTATCTGATTATTCGCTTGTCAAACCCCTACGGGCCTAAGCAAAATATCATCGGCAATCAAGGATTAATTCCTATATTTTTGAATTTAGTCAAAGAGGGCAAGCCAATTACGATATTCGGAGATGGAAATAACATTAGAGATTATATATATGTTGATGATGCTATCAAAAACATCATAAAAATCGCATTTAAACAAACAAGACATCGAATTTATAACATCGGGAGTGGCAAAGGAGCCACAATCAATCAAGTTGTGAAGTTAATCAAAAAAGTAACAGGAAAGAGGGTTAAAATAAATAAGCTGTCTGCCAGAGATTCTGACATAAGAAGAGTTGCTTTGAGCACAAAAAGAATCAGAAAAGAAATCAATTATGCACTGGATACTACGTTGGAAGAAGGGATCAGAAAAACTTGGGAATGGGTAGACAGTATCTAGGACTCTTTCTTGAAAAATCTTCTATCTATCTTCTCTCTGAAGATATAGAGTAAGATTAGGAGCAAAATGGTTCCTAAGGTAATATACTTTCCTATTTTGTAGCTTAACGGGTCGTAAACAAATTCGACTTTGTGATTACCTTTGTCCAAATAGATTGAACGGAAAACATAATCAGTCGGGTATATTTCCGTTTCTTTACCATCTACATATGCTTTCCAACCTGGATAATATTGGTCAAGCAGTACTAAAAATCCAGGATTTTCCATATTTACATCAATTTTGACCTGTTCGTCCTTATAATCGGTTATATTTACAGTAGAATTGTCTTGCGTTGGCGATCCATAACTTGATAATTGGCTATCGGGTAAATCTTTTTCAACAATAATTTCTTTTCTAATATCAAAATTAGGGTTTTTTAGCTCATCAAATATTTTATTAGACTCGAAGAGCTTCTCTGCTTTATGAACAATAAAGGCTCTAGGAATATAGTCGCGATTTTTTAATATTTTTATTTCCCCATCATAGACAATGTCTTTTTTGAACGTAGTAAAATTCCCCACAAAAAAATGATCGTAGGCGTTGTTGCCATTGTCCTGCGATTCGAATGTTATTATTGCCTCTTTCCCTAAGCAATCAGATAAATCAACGTCAGCTTTTTGCCAAGAACGATATTTTTTATTATTTTGCGGATCAATTAAGTCGTTTATTGTCTCGATCGGCCTACCGCCACACTGATATTGTGCAGAAAAATTAACCCCGTTAGTCTTCTTAGCTCCAGTACTAGCTACCCCATAATCAAATGACAAAAATTTATTGTTCTCATCGACATGATAAGGAAATTCAATTTTAGCGGGAGCATGTAATAATATTCCTCTTAAAGATTTATTATCTAAAGTTGAATCGGCTAAATCAACCTTCGGACCACCGTAACTAATTTTTCCCTTATCGATAATATCTTGTGCAATAGAATACTGGGAGCCTTCTGGGCTCACGAGAAAATATTTGACATTCATTAAATCCAAAATTTTGTTGCCAAAATCCAAATTAGCTTCTCCAGTAAATCTTACTCCGCTGATTTCAACTTCGGGAATTAGCAAAACGTCCTTCAAAAAACTAAAATATTTTCCCACGCCTAAAGCTAAAAGAAATCTAACATCTTGGATGCCATAAACACTACTATAATTAGGAAAAAGCATAGGATTTAAACCAGGTATTGTTTGCCCGTAGGTTCTATACACATCATCGCTTTTTTCTTGCAAGAATTTAATGTAAGGCGCTTCCGTAAAAGAATTATACCTATCCGCCCTGATAATCGGCAGACTATATATGAAAAGCTCCAGAAAAACGAAAACTAAAATTAATTTTCCCAAACTCTTTTTTTGAGAGTTAGCATTAACAAGCAAAACCCAGAACAAAAAATAGATAAAAATAACAGTAAAAACTAACAAAATATAGAACAAAACTGTAGGGGAATTTCTTATACTATCAATAAATTGTTCATGAATTTTTAGGCCGGACTTGATCCAAAAATAATCGAAGATACCTTTTAATATGCCATCATTAACTTTCATCCTAAGCCCAAAATCACCGTTCAAATCTCTGAAAGTATAGGCTATCAATCCAACTAACGATAGAAAAACAAACAGCAATTTGGTGTTTAAATAACTAATGCCTTTATGCAGAACCGATGAAACACCGAATGCTGCTAAAATCGTGATCGAGAATATTATTTCTGGGACAAGATACTTCGGAAAGATTAATGTTTTTGCCACTGGAAGCAAACCGATCCAATTGACTAAGAAAGAACCAAAAATTTTAGCGAGGCCTATAATTAAGAAAGTCCCAAAAAAAATAACTATTTTCCTTTCCTTTCCTTTCAAGCTCTTTATGCTCAGGAGAGACAACGCTGCCAAAATGACCGGCGCAACGCCAACATAAGGAATTGTTCCAAGCCAACTGTTAATTGGATTAAACAAGAAGGGTGTTATTATGGATGGCAAAGTGCTAAAAGGTATAAAACCATATCCAATGTTAGTTCCAGAATGGCTATTAAAAGAGTTTTTCAATAATTCTAAAAAGGGTAATAACTGAATTGCATTGACTAATAATGATATAATTCCACTGGCTATAATCGCAAGCGCCACAATAATCTTTTTTCTTTTTGAAAGCTTGCTGTGGAGAAAAAAGAGGGAGAATAAAAACCAAAGTCCTCCCAATAACAGCACGAAAAAAGTTGCCTCCGGCATTCCGGGAAGAATTATTAAGGCATTTACGAGAACGCATAATCCGAGTCTCTTAATGTTTTGTTTTTCCAAGAAGTACTCATAGACAAGGAGTAAAAGTGGAATCAACACCTCAATACTAAAATGGGGCATATTAAAATAACTTAGCGTGTACCCGCTAAACATGAAAACAGTACCCGCTAACAAAGAAGGTGTTTTAGCCAACTTTATTCTTCTGGCAAACAAATAAGTTAAAAACCCCGCTAGAAAAATTTTAGCAAGGAACATTACGTCCCATGCTAATTGAGAAGAAGAGAAAAGAAATATTGGGATATTTAAGGGAGAGAATATGCCCAGATGAAAACCAGCTAAAATTGGGTAGCCTAGGCCCATATTTGGGTTCCACAATGGTATCCGATAGTCATTTTTTATAACATTACCTATATAGTTGCTTAAGGGTTCGTCCTGCCAGTTGAATGCTCCAGGATCCCGCACTGACATCATGGGCGGATGAGCTCCCTTATAGCCGTATGGGCCATCAGACATCACTCCTCCGCTAAAAACTGATGTAGCCAATGTTTTCCCTTGAAAGACAACTGGGAAAAAGAAAAAAAGGGTAAGAACAATAAAAAAAAGTGTTGCTGAAATATATTCATGATGGCTTAAGAAATCTTTTAGGAAATAGTAATATTTTTTTGTTGTCATTCGCATAGAAAGTTGTTTAATTTAGTAAAATGTACTCTTTATTATATATATTCATACATTTTTCCATATTTCCCTTAAAAGCAAAATTACATGTTGTCATATAATTTAGAACAAAAGAAAAAAGTAAAGCAATCAACAATAATAAATAAATAGTAATTCTTTTTTGTCTCATTACATTTATCATGAAAAGCTCTAATCCTACGTATGAAATTATGAGCATAGGTGGAAAAAAATCTAGAAGATACCTTCTCGTTGCACCCGTAAAAGTCAGTAAAGCTCCCAATACAATAATAGTTGGGAACGAAATGATAAGCAAGATAATTTTTAATTCCTTATTTAATTTTTCCTTTTTTCTAAACAATAAGTAAAAATAATAAAATATAAATGATGAGAGTGGAAAAGATAAAAATATCGAATAGACATAATGGCTGTCTTCAAGTTTTGGAAATAATCCAACTGTAATGTCTTTATATTTTTTTTCATTATAATCAGGAACAGCTAAGAAATAATTATATAGATTGTAAGGTATGTAGTATTTACTATTCAATTGTTTGTTCAAAATTCGATTTTTACCTTCCTGACTTCCAGAGGAAATATAGGAAACACCAGTTTCTATAGGATCATGAAACCGTAGATAATTATAAGTTAAAAATAAACTGATAGCTGCTAATATAGGCAAGTAAACTATAGTTGCTTTTGCAAAAAGCTTAAATAAGTCCTTTATGGATTTCTTCTTCAAAGTTAGGAACAAAAAAAGTATGGGTATGATTGAGTATAAAATTAAGTCACTTCTGGATAAAAATGCCAAAGCTACCATTATATTCCCCACAAAAAAGAGCAAATTTCTTCCATTTTCACGAAATAATCCCGATAAGTAAAAATAAATCCCTCCAAGCAGGAATGCAGATCCAACAATAATAGCTTCTTCGTATATAAAAGATCTGGACACACAAAATAACAAAGGTCCTGCAGCATAAGTTGCAAACATCAATGAAGCACTCCAAATAGAATATTCAGGAAAATAGCGCCTTTTAATTTTAAGAAGATTTAGCCAAAATAGCAGGAGGTTGGTAATAGAAAATATGTAGGTTAGAAGGCTTCCAAATATGATAGATTTAAATATTTTAAGATAAATTAGATGCAATACTGCTGGGAGAGGACCGAAATACAAAAATTTCCTTCCCTCAAAATAACTCATATCGTTTTCTCCTTCCACTCTGACGACTGGTTCTCCCAGCCTATCGAAGTAAAATTGCTGCGCTAGCCAATTATAATATGTTCCTTGTCTATACTCGTGAAAATGGTAGGTTCCTTGAGTCAAAAAATATAGATACAAGAAGGCAAAAAATAACAAAAAGGGGATAAGATATTCAATCTTATTTTTACGAAAAAATTCAATAAAATAAAGAGGCCGACAGACAACGAATAGCAGAATAAAGGAGACTAAAACAAAATAATAAAAATATATAGGAACTTGATATGTTGCTTTTACGTCAGCCCAGAACGCCTGATCAAAGGCATTGTTACCGTTGTCTTCTGTAACAAAAAACAATTTTAGATTACTGTTTTTGTAATCATCAAGCTTAATTTTATCTGAATATAACTTATTTTCTTCCTTGTTAGAAGCCGGCAAAATTATATCTTCAAAAATAACTCGGGGCTCATTATCCGTATTGGTCAAAGCCTCGATTTTGAAAACCACTCCATCACCCCGCCCAATCGCATTATCAGAAATACCATACTTAAAAGATAGACCTTTTAGTCCTGTACTCCCTACTTTTAGCGTTAAGAACGAGGGTGCATAAGCCGTTGCACTATCAATTTCGTTTCCTTTAACTTTATCCGGCTTAATACTAAAAAATTGGTTACCCCAAAACTTACCAGCCAAATCAGCATTGCCTTGGATACCTCTTGTAACATCAATTTCCCTGAATATACCCTTGTCTAAAAAAAATACTGATAGGTTGGCTAACAATATCAGTATGATGAGAATATATTTTTTGTTCGTTTTTACAAATAATATAATCAACTTAAATAAACTTTCCAGACTGGGAATCATTTGAATGCTGTTTAAAAGTGATATACTTGTTTGCCATAAAATTCCAAACTAAAACTACAAATTTTGTGATAATACTTGCCAATATATACCAAATCCCCACTACACTCACAAAAAAGAACATACTGAGAGAGTTAATCAACAAACTTGCCCCAAGCACTAAGAAATAAATAGTCAGTTGTTTGGTATGATTTTTCGAATCATTCTTAAAAGTGAAATATTTTTGTCCGAAATAACCAAATAAGCTCACTAAGGTAAAGGAAATCACCGATGCAGCCAAATACCAAACATGTAGAAAATCGACTAGCAAATACAATAAAAGTAGATCTGCGACTGAGCAAGACCCACCAATAAGTAGATAACGCAGTTTTTCTCCAAAAATCTCATGTTCAAAAGTTTGAGAGAATACTTTATCAAATAAAACTGATTTTTTTCTTATTTTAGTTAACATTTTTTTGGTTTCTTTTTTCAATAACTTCTGGGTGTTCAATTAAATAGCGGGTAGTAATTCTTAGCCCTTCCTTTGTATTTTTACTCGATTTCCAACCCAGTTCCTGAAGTTTTTTGGTTTCCAGCAAAACATATTTATTATCCCCAATCCACCCTTTATCTCCTCCTTCGTATTCAAACTTCACATCTTTATACCCTGCTTCATCTACTATTTCTTTGGCTGACTCAGTAACAGTTAAAATTTCATTATTCCCAAGATTATATACATTAATCTTCTCTTTAGCTTTATCGACAATGGTAAAAATGGCGTCAACTCCGTCTTTCACGTAAAGATAAGACTTCCTCTGGGTGCCATCCCCTAAAATAAACAGCTTTTTGGGATCGGCCTTCAATTTGTTCAAAAAATCAAAAACTAACCCGTGAGTGTATCGTTCTCCCACCCAAGAAACAAACCGAAAAATATAAGCGGTCATATCGTAGTACTCACAAAAAGTGGCGATATAAGTTTCCGCGGATGCTTTGGACGATCCATAAAGTGAAGTCGGAAAGAAGGGGTAGTCTTCCGGTGTTGGAACAACTGTGGCATCTCCATAGACTGAAGAAGTAGAAGCAAAAGCTATTTTTTTGACGTTGTTTTCTTTCATCGCCTCCAAAACATTGATTGTACCGATAAGATTCTGCTCTAAATCAATTTTATGATCATGGAGACCGCTTCGAACATCAGCATGGGCAGCCAAATGAAAAACAAACTCCGCTCCTTTCATTTCCTGTTTAAGCTTATCCAAGTCAAGAATATCTCCTTTAACAAATTTGAGTTTCCGATTTTCAAGGTGATCTTTGATAAAATCCTCTAAACCGGTTGACATGTTATCATAAACAATGACCTCATCTCCTCTTTCCATAAGTCTATCCACAATGTGACTTCCAATAAAACCCGCACCACCTGTAACAAACACTTTCATAATTGATAAATAAATTATTTAATCTGTTTAAACATAAAATCATCAATTCTCCTTATTGTGTAAAGCGAAGTTTCGGTAATATCCTTCTTAATCTTATCAAAGTTAGCATAATCGTCCCAAACAGCACTTATCAATTTTCCATTAATAAAATTAGCTTTTGAGGTTGCTAGAAACAAACATAAGCTTGTTGCTTTTTCTGGGGGAGTTCCGCCTTTCTTTTTTTGTTCTAATGATTCTTTAAAAAATTCCTTACCAGCAAGATTCCCAGCCGCAAGTACCTGATCCAGCAGTCGAGTATTCACAGCCCCGGGTGATATAGCATTTACCTTAATCCCTGAATATTTTAATTCGTTGGCCATTGCTTCGGTAAGACCCACAATTGCCGATTTCGATGTTATATAAGCAGAAAAATTAGGCTTAATTTTATGAGACCCGACACCGCCACCACAAAGATTAATAATTATCCCTTGCTCCCTTTTTTTCATTGCAGGAATTACCGAACGTATACAGTTTGCCGTTCCGAATACGTTTATATCTAAGGTTCTTCTCCAGCAATCCATATCATTTTTTTCCAAAGGTCCGATCGGTCCGTATATTCCAGCACAATTTATCAGAACATCAATTTTATGATATTTTTTTATCACATAATCGAAAAATATTTTTACTTCTTTTACATCACTAACATCAAATGAACTACCATAACATTCTCCGCCAAAACTCGCTATTTCTTTTTTCACAGCATCAATATCTTTTTCTGTTCTCGAACAAATAATTACCCTTGCTTTCTTATTCGCAAATCCAATTGCTATGTTTTTTCCTATTCCTTGCCCCCCGCCGGTAATAACAACGATTTTATTTTGTAGTTCCTTAGTTAAATAATCTTGACTCTTTTTAGCTTTCGATACCATAATTATTTTTGAATTAATTATATACTTACCATCCTATTCCACAGTACTTTAGACCACTTTCATTAAACTTAGAACTGTCTAAAATGCTTTTAGTATCAAAAACAATTCGATTTCTCATGGATTTAGTTAAGCTATGATAATTAATTTTTTTGAATTCTTCCCAATCTGTCATGATCACTAAAACATCGGCCCCCTCAACTGCTTCTGCGGGACTTTTACAAATCTCTATATTGTAACCTTTTATCTTCTCTCTAATCATGGGGTCATAGGCACTAATAGAAACATTCTTATTTTTTATTTGATCGATTATTTGTAATGTTAGCGATCGTCGAAGGGTATTTGTACCAGCTTTATAGACAAGACCAAAGAAAGCGATTTTCTTTTTATCAAGTGTTCCCAACAGCATCTCAAGCTTATCAGCAACATATTGCATACGATGTATGTTGGCTGAAAAAACAGCGTCTAAGACCTCGGTCTTGACCTTATTTTGGAAACCTGTTTCTCTTAAAATCTGAACATCTCTTGCTAGTGTTCCTCCGCCAAAGCCTAGCCCTGGCATAATCGGAGCAAAGGGACTTACTCTCTTTTCAGCTTTGAGGGCACTCATAACATCAATAGCGTTTGCTCCAACCCTTTCACAAATATTACTAATTTCCCCAGAAAATGAAATTAAAGTTGAGAGATAGGCATTCATAGCGTGTTTTGTCATCTCAGCGCTCTCCAAATTCATCCAGATCTTACTTGCGTTTATCTGAGAAAATAAATTTTCCGCTTTTTGTTTAGCTGAGACCGAAGACAGACCAATGACAATTCTTTCTGGTTCTAAAAAAGATTTGATTGCATCGCCCAATCTCAAATTCTCTGGGGAATAACAAACTTCATTCTTTTTTCTTGCTTTTCTTATTTTTTCAACTATCTTTCTAGAAGTACCCACTGGGATCTGACTGGATATTACAATTAAACCTCTACTCGAAATCAAGGGAATAATTTTATCAACAGATTCGTGAATGATTGAAAGATCTATTTTGTCTTGATTGTCAACTGGGGTATCGAAAGCAATATAAATATAGTCTGATTTTGGAATAATATTTTTTAGATTGTTCGAGAATGAAATACTTTTCTTTTTTGTTGCTTTGTCAAAAAGATCTTGAAGACCCGGTTCAAACACAGGCAAGCGACCTTTTTTTAGATTTTCTATTACTTCTTTATCAAAATCGAAGCAAATAACTTCATGGTCCGCCTGCGCTAGACATGCAGCTGTAACAATTCCGAGATGCCACATACCAACAACACAAACTCGTTTTTTCCTTTTTGTCATTTTGCTCGAAATATTAATAATAAATCAATTACCGCTTATTTTTGAATTAAATTTATAAATATCAAAAACTTTTTGAATCGCATAATATCCCTCCCGCAACCTCTTATCTGAATAATCTTTTTTTCTAATTGCGTCAAAAAACTCCTCGTTTTCCAACGCCCAGGACACATCTTCTTCTGGAAAATCGATTTCTTCGACATCTGGCGGGCCCATTTCTGGTTTCATTTTGTAAAGAGTAATGGTTTCTTTTCCGTAACTTCTGCCTATTCCATTTACCTGAATTTTCGCTTTTTCGAGCATAATCTCAAAAACAAAAATATTTTTCCATTCGGTGCAAGATGCTGTAAAATGAGCAATCTGGCCTTTCTTGTTTCTCAGAATGAAAAAAGAGTTATCTTCCAATTTTTTGGACCAAAACATTTTTTCCGTAAATCCGATCGCGGTTTCCATCTCTCCGACATAAAAATTTGCCAAATCGATTAGGTGGCAACCCTGATCAAGTAGTTCCCCTCCACCAGAAATCTCCGGATTAAATCTCCATTCTTTCCCATAACCAAGCCTAGCTCCATGACCATAGCGGGCTCGCATAAACATTACTTCGCCATATTTTTTACTATCAATAATTTCTTTGGCTTTGGCTAAGGCTAAATGATAACGGTGGTTATAGCCTATTCTCACCACCACGGGATTTTTTTTGTGCGCTTCAATGAGCTTTTTAAATTCTTGGGGGTTCCTCGCTCCCGGCTTTTCCAAAAGCACGTGTTTTCCGGCCTTAATTGCTTCAACACCGATTGAAGTCAAACAATTATTGGCTGTGGCAATAATTACTGCATCAATTTCTTTGTTTTCTAGAACATCTTCCCAACTCTTATCATAACCACAACAACATTCTTCAGCAAGACATTTTGCTGACTCTTCCCTAATATCACATACCACTTTAACCTGAAAACTTTTTGGTAATGACTTCGCCCTTTTGTTGCCAATTAACCCAGAACCAATAATAGCAACTTTAATCATTGGTGTTTGGTAAAAAATTAAAGTTTTGATTTAGGCAGTAATCGACACTCAGCTAGCATAACGAACCATTTCAAAGCATCTCGAGAAATTCTTACTTTTTTTCCTTCGTTTAAACCTCTTGATTCATATTTAATTGGAATTTCAATAGGCAGATACCCTAATCTCACAAATTTAGCTACAATTTCCCAGTCAAGTTCAAAATAGTTACCTTTTAAATTAACTTTTTCATATAAATCGCGTGTAAATAACTTGTACATAGTTGTGGGATCAGATATTCTCGTTCCATACATGAGATTGAATAAACTGTGAAAAAAAATGCCTCCAACATTCATAATGTATGCATAGAGTCTCTCTTTTCCGTGAAATTTTCTGATCATATGATTTTTATTGCCGTTTTCATCAAGATGCCTTGACCCTAAAACAAATTTTGCTTGATTCTCAACGAATGGCTTAACTAACTTGTGATAATCATTCACATCATACTCTAAATCAGCGTCTTGGATGGCAAAAATATCACCCGTTGCCTTTTTTAAACCCCTTCTAACCGCATTTCCTTTTCCTTTTGGACATTTGGATAAATATAATTTGCATTCGGGATATTTCTTAACAAAATTTATAACTTTTTCTCTGGTTCCATCGCTACTATTGTCCTCCATAATAATTATCTCCTTTTCAAAATTCTTTATTTTGAGGCTGTATATTTTGTTAAGCAGTTCCTCTATGGTTTTAACCTCGTTGTAAGCAGGTATTATTATTGAAATTTTTTTCATTTCATTAATTATTCTAATTATTTTTTTAACACCACAATCAAAGAGACTCCAAATTTACGAAAAAGGATATATTTTTCAATAAATTTAAGTATTGGAACAAGTTTATTAAAAAGGCTCATTGCGCCTTCGTTTACTACGGATCTACCGAGCAAATTGCCATTTATATACCACCCTATAATTGCAGCGAAATTAAAATAAAACATTTTGCCGATCCTAAACTTCGTTTGTTTAACTTTTGTTTTCATCATACCTTTCGAATAGCGTCGGTAATGACCCAGGGCTTTATCAATACAATTATATAAAAATTTATGAGCGGGTACTAAAATTATCAACCTGCCTCCTGGTTCTAGAGTATCATAAATATTATTAAGCGCTTCAACGTCATTTTTTACATGTTCTAACACATTTAAAGCAAAGACAGTATTTATTTTTTGGTTAATATTTTTTAAATCTGATCTGTCATTTAAATCAATTTTTTCAACAATGACTTTTTTATTTAAATAAAACTTTTTTTTGAGAGAATGAACATACTCCTGATCAATATCACTTAGTATTATAGTATTTTTCTTAAAATCCTTAGAAACTTTTTCAGAATATGTCCCTATGCCACTGCCTAATTCTAATATGTTACCTTTCAAATGCGGTTTTATTACATCATACATCCAGTCAGTAAAGTCGTTTGCTTTTTTTGTATTAATTAAATTGATGTCTCCTTCATCAGAGTATTGATTTTTCATTAGACTTTTCAATAAATAAAAAAGGACCAGAGATCCTTGTTTGATTGTATCCTTAGATTATAATCTAGCAAAAAATTCTTAACAATCTATATACTCAATCTCGACTATATATAAACATATCTGCTTCGATTGCAATCTATTAATTTTATTCTGTCGCAGTTTAGATATATTATTGATGATTTCATCAAATAAATTGAGCAGACCATCTTGCTTAATAATTTTCCCCAGATTAAAGTATAATAATATTTATTTAAGCTTTTTTATCATTATAAACAAATATGAATTTGGAGAAAAATACTAACAACAATTTGTTAGACTTATCTATTATTATTCCTGCTTACAACGAAGAGAGGAAAATAAAAAAAGATATTTTAGAATCGTTTAAATTTTTAGCAGAAAATTCTCTTTCTGGTGAAGTTGTTGTATCAACCGATGGAGTGACCGATAATACTAATCGGATAGTAAAAGAGATGCAGAAAAACTATCCAAATTTAATTTTAATAGCAAAAAAGAAAAAAATTGGTAAAGGAGCCGCAATAAAAAAGGGTGTTGAAGCAGCTCGAGGAAGAATAATCATGTTTGCAGATGCAGGATTGTGTGTTCCCTTCAAATTTGGATTGACAGGTATAAAAAAACTCAACAATGATTATGACATTGCAATAGGATCTCGAGCTAGTAAAAAAAGCCGGGTTGTTATTCAACAACCTTTATATAGAAGATTAGGCTCAAAAATATTTAGTTTTATTATTAGAAATATCCTGCAAATACCCAAAGAAATTAAAGACACCCAGTGTGGTTTTAAATTATACAAAAGAAAAGTTGGAAAAATACTTTTTGGAGAACTTGAAGAGAAAGGGATGATGTTTGATGTTGAAATAATACTGAGAGCTAAAAAACACGGATATAGAATCAAAAGCTTTCCTGTTTTATGGAGAAATGACCCAGATACAAAATTCAACCCATTTTTTGGCTCAATAATAAATATAAAAGAGCTTGTTAAAATCAAACTAATCCACCGCTTATAGTTTTTTAGCTATTATCAGTTTTGATATTCCAACAGGAAAATTTACTAATTGAGATAATCTGTTCTCCAGAACCTCATACCAGCATAAGGGCTCGTTAAGGAAGAGATTAACTTGGGCTGCATCCATTTTTAAATCAGGGACTTTGTTTTTTCTCTTTGCTAATTTGCACATCAATAACAAAATAAAATAAAAAAGGAAATCAATATTTTTAGAAAGAATTAATTTAAAACCGCTTTTGTTTAGTTTATCCTCTAAGTCCCCATTCTCATATCTTCTATAATGCCTCAATCTGATATCTCTTGTTGACCAGAGTTTCCTATAAGCAGGGACGATTATTATAGCAATGCCACCTTTCTTCAGCACTCTATTTATTTCATTCAGACTTTGTTTATCATCTTCAATGTGTTCAAGAACATCTATTGAAGTAAGTAAATCAAATTTATTTTCAGGAAATGGAATTAAATTGTGACTGCAAGTTTTTACCCTTGCTAATCCCCGTTTTTTACAATATTTAATCGCATCCAACGACTTGTCCACTCCAAATGCGGTTACATTAGGAGAATTTTTTTCTATTTCGTTTTGCAAAATACCAGTTCCGCACCCAAAATCTAAAGCACGATATGATTTTTGGGTTTTTATCCTATATTTATTCCATAGGTAAACTACCAATTTTCTTCTTGCTCTTGCCCGCCATTCAGTTTTATCAAACTTATATCTTAGATGGTAAATGTGTTTTTCCATTTTTGTATCTTTGAATAAAATAAATCGAAAGAGAGATTAGAAAAATAAAGCACGTTGAAAAAAAAGAAATTAAAGATACCAATCTAAATCTATTATTTTGCATTATTTGAATATGAATTTCTTTCACATTCTTAGGTTTTTTTACCACTGTATAAGCTTTTGCTTGGGCGATAGAAAATCCACCAGTTGCATTTATTTGATTGCCATCAGCATCAGTTATATTATTATAAGGGGAATAAAACATTGGCAAAATGACAGTTTCCTCAGTAGAATTATCCAAATTAATAACAATATTTTTTTTATTAGAGCCAAAATAATATCCGCATTCTACTGGAAAAATTAATTCTTCATTCGGATTAATGTAAGTAAATGTTTGTAAATTTTCCTCCAATTGAAATATTTGTGGAGCTGCTAAATCTTTTTCTAATGGTTCCGCCAATATTTTTGCCTGTGATACTCCATTGATACATTGACCAAAAAACAAATGATCCTGAATATTTATAACAACTTGTCTTTCACTTGTTTTTTTGCCCTGGGAATCATATAATTCTAGGCTAAAATTCCACTTGTCTTTATCTTCGGAACTTGAAGGTATATAAAAATTTAATGCGGTAGTTTTATCAGGAAAGTTAACTAATTCAGATTCATAAGTTTTCTTATCTTGATTAGACTTTGTCTCCATTTTAAGTGGATCCGGGTAAATTGATTTTTCAGATAATTTACCCGCATTATTAATATTCGGAAGCGCTGGATTGGATATAAAATAATTCCAACAGTTTACAGTTGGAGATTGGTTCAATTCAAAATTATTCCATTTTTGGAAGCTCACATTTCTATAAAGAAAAATTGTGGCTGAAAGAATAGATACCAATATTGCAATTAAAAAATATTTTTTGGGTATTCTCCTGGCGGCAAAAATTAAAATAATTGGAACGTACCCTATTAACCTATACGAAAATTGGACTGTATGAAATATTTTTGGAATTTTTAACCAGAATAATGGCGATAAAATCAAACATATTAAACCAACAAATATTAAATATAAATGAATATTTTTTAACCTAAAAAATAACATCCCTAAGAAAACTGCTGGCAATCCAAATTGAAAAAATAATTCATTAGTGGAAAGTGCATAGGGCGGGGAATATGGTATTGGAGAAAACAGACTATAAAGGGTATTTAATTTAAAATATTCCTGAAGAAATGATTCGTAAGATGTAGAGATCAACAATAAATCCTTTGTTTCTAATAATACTTTCACAAAGAAAGATATGTTTAATAAAACAAACAAAATTGGAGGTATTAAAAATAATAAATGCTTAATCTTGGGTTTTATCTGTCTAAAAACATATACTAAAAGGCAGGGTGCTGTAATAACAAAAATAAATAAGGAAGTAATGTTATGAATAAGTAAAAAAATACTCGTTATTATCACCCAGATGCTTGAAAACAACAAATACCTTAATAATCCCCCCTTACTGTTAAGCTTCCTCGTCTGCTCTATTAACTTTATTGTTAAAAATAAGACAATTGGAACCATGCACAAAGCTAAATATTCAGAATAAGCATGTCGACTAAGAATATTAGTTACAAAATAGGGGTAAGAAACATAAACAAAAGCCAAAAGAAGAGCAACTTTTTTTGAGTGTGATATTTTTTTTGTCAAATAATAAGTTCCTACGACAGCAATTAAAGAAAATAACCAAATACCAAAAATATAGGTATAAACAATATTTCTAATAATAAAGTTCATTAATCCCAACAAAAGGTATGTGGGAGGACTATAATAATTAAAAACCGGACAGGAATTTTCAAGGCTCTTCTCGTCAATTATACTAAGAGAGCTGAACCTACCTTCAGCTAAATTTTGGTAACTATTATATACAAGTTGCAGTTGAGAAAGATACTCTATGGAGCAATTTTGTACTTTCACATGGTATTCAGATTCTGAATATTTTTGGTTTTGGCCATGATAATACCAAAAAAGTAAAGGATTAATGAGCGAGAAGATCAACAATAAAATAGGGATATATTTTTCCCCGAATATTAATTTACTCAAAATATTTCAGTAATAAATGTTTAGGTCGGTTATTTTCCCTAGCTAATTTTTTATAATTTTAAGAAAATAATGAGATTTTTTCTAAATAAAAAAGGACCAAGAGATCCTCGCTTGATTATAATACATTGATTAAATCTCGCAAGTTCCTAGTCCTGTGAAATAAAACTTAAAGATATTCATTCAGCCCTTGAGTTTGAGAAATACCGCATAATCGCTGTAAATAAGATAGACGATTGTGAACATAACAAAAAAGGACACACAGCACAACAAAAACCGGCAGACCATTCCTACAGCAAGGGAGTGCCCGTAGATCTTTCTTTCGCAACCGTAGAAAGTTCCGAGCACAATTAGTATCATGATTGAGCCGGAAATCTCCATAGGAACATCTGCCATTACCAAAGAAACTATCCAATCACAGATTGTTTCGATTGTTTCCATTGCTATTCCTCTCGGGTCCTATTGGATGCGGACGGATTCAAGAATAGGATTGTCATCCTCGTCGCCTCGATACTTAAAGGTGTTGTTTTTCCCGATTTGAATAATATGTTGCAACGCATTGTAAAAAGTTATTCTTCTTCCGTCCTCGAAGTAGATGGTAAATTTTGGGCCCCTCCAAGGCCCCATATCATTCAATTCAACTTTTTGCACCACACCGCTGATTGAAAATTCAGGTTTAGGTTTTCCCCAATCACAACCACCCATGCAAACAACTGTTGCCATTGTAATGGCGATAAAGACTGAGCGTCTAAACCAGTTTTTGCTCTTCATCTTTTACTTCCTTTCTGTTTTTATTCATTCCGAACCATTGCTGAACCTCTTGTCTAATCACCATAAACCCAACGGGTCACCACTGGTGTGCATTTCCATCGGATGTTTCTCCGCGTATTTGCGATCATACCTAAAGTAAAACCCAAAAAAAATAGAGTAAACTGCTAAAGAAAAGAGGAGAAGCGGAAAATCGAACCACATCAGATAGAGAAAGGGGAAGAAAAAATACTGGGAAAGATCTTTTTCGAAAACTACACTGTTCTTACCATACATTTCCGCCTTTACTCTAAAGGCACTACTTTCGTCAAGAGACGCTAGGTTCCCAAATAGGAATTCATAAAAGAATCTGATTCGGGAGACTTGCCAGTAGAACTGAATCTGGCTTCCTCTCGCATTTTCAACAGCCTCAACGAAGTTTTCAAGATTCCTCGGGAGAAGCTTGGGGTTGGCCAACTTCATATATGGAATCGAAAATCTATCTCTCTTTTTATGTCCGTATTCACCGATAAATTGCAATTCGAGTTTGTTTTTCGGTTCCGAGAAAAGAATCTTGTCGTTAAAAATATGAACCGGAAAAACGTTTATTCCTCGACTTCGATTCTCTTTATAAAGAAAACCGGGGAATTTGAATACGAGTGTCTCAACAGTAGATTTTTTCCCATAATCCATAAGTTTGGGCTGCCAACCGTCTAGGAGATGAATATCATAGCCACCATGGAATGGGAAAAAGTACAATGCAAACAACACTAGAGAAAGGGTTGATAAGATGCCTGTCCAAAAAATAACCCTTCTCCACTTCCCAAACACCTCGATAAACTGTTGCTCTCTCATAATGAATATTCCTCCCGTATTTTTTAATGAACTTTGTTGTTGAAATCACGCTGTTTTTAGCAACACAGTAGTAAAACACAACTTTATCGATTGTCAAGGATAAAAACAATAAAAAAAGCCGAACTTGGGTTGATCCTTGTTCGGCTTAAAAAAATTGAAATTGAAAGGTACTTTGGTTAGCTTCTGTTGCGGAGGTACTCCTGGCATTCGGGTAGCCAGTTGCCGGCGTCACCATCGAACATCGCAACCGTTTCCCGAGTGAAGGGATGGTCGATGCAGGGTTTGAGCAAATCCGGCGTGACTGTCACGATGTGAGCTCCTGCCTCGAACCACTGGATCACATTGAAAGCTTCTCGGCTGGAAGCGGCAATGATTTGCGCGGGTAGTCCTGTCCGGTCAAGGAGTGCTCTCAAACGCGAGGTCTCCCGTATCGGATCATATCCCATATTGGCCACCCTCCCCAAGAAAATGGAAACATACTTCGCGCCCACCTTGGCAGCGATGAAACACTGAGACACGCTCATCATCGCCGTGGCGTTGACGGTAATTCCTTCCGCTGTCAGCCTCGCGATTACGTCGGTGTTGGGTACTCCGTTCTGGGTAGTGAAAGTTACTTTTACGTTGATGTTTTTGGCCCAATCGGCGAATACCCTGGCTTGCTGGAGAAGTTCTTCCTTGTTTCCTTCGGGACTGGAAGTTTCGACGGAGAGCGGTCGAGGATGAATCATTTTGGCAATTTCGATTGTTCTTTCTCTGATTGCCGAAAAACCTCCTGTCACCCCGTCTTTCTTCATGATCGTCGGGTTGGTGGTCACTCCATCGAGAATTCCCAGATCGAGGTATTTCTGAATTTCATCCAACTTAGCCGTGTCGAGAAACAACAGTCCGTCGGTCTTTTCGTTCGTATCAGTCATTGCGTTCTTCCTCCTTTATTATTTTTACCGCCTCAGATAAATCCAAAACGGTGAAATCGGGTTCACATTCTTGTTGCCGGTCCGATGAGACCAGTATGGTCCTGCAACCCACTTGCTCTCCTGCCAGTATATCTTTGCACTTGTCTCCTATCATCCAGGACTCCCACGGATCGACCTCGTATTCCTCGATTGCTTGTAAAAGCATCCCCGGTTTGGGTTTCCGGCAATTGCAATCTCCCAAAAGAGTTTTACATACAACTTGCTTTTCGTCCGGGTGGTGGAGACAAGTATAGATTTTTTTAATGCTCCCGCCCGCTTCCACGACATGCAAATGGAATATCGCGTTCATTGCCGCCAATACATCGATGGTGGTTTTGCCTTTTGCCACCGCCGGTTGATTGGTAACCACAAAAACTAAAAATCCCATCTGATTGAAGCTTCTGATTGCTTCACCAACAAAGGGAAAAATTTGAAAATCTTCCACTTTGAGGGGCGATTCTGGATGCCCGAGGGCATCCAGACCGCGCAAAGGATTGATCACACCATCCCTATCCAGAAACACCGCTCTTTTCATTCTACCGACTCCCATTTGGCACTCCTTTGCCGCAAGGCCTCAGTAATAAAATGGAGCAGATAGGCCTGCATCCCTTCGGTGTGGGAAGTTATTCTCGCCGGATTAACGGTTGGCACAACGATTACCGAATCGCCATTTTGAGCCGTATACCCGCTTCCCCTACCAACAATGCCGAGAACTGTTGCTCCCCTCTGTTTGGCAAGAATGACGGCCTTGACGATATTGGCGGAAATATTTCTCACTTCATCGCCGCCGCCTACTGACAAGACAAACAGGGCATCCTTGTCACAGATGTTCCAGGTCAGGAGTTGATCAAAAAATACCTCTGACCAACCCTCGTCGTTGGTGGTCGCTGTCAAAGTCGGAATGTTGTCAGTCAGGCAGATAGCCTTGATCCGGCAACTTTTGAAAAGATCCCCGCAGGCATGAGTGCCATTGCCGGCTCCTCCTCCGACACCGCAGAAGAAGACTCTTCCCCCAAGATCTCTCACATAAGAGATGTCGCCCACGATTTTGTTCAAAATCGGAATCTGGGTTTTGAGTTCTTCGGTAACCATTGCCATTTCGCCTAAACAGGCTTTGAAAAGCTCCTGCGTTTCTTCTTTCATTACGGAATTCATTCTGCTATCCTCACTTTCTTTGTTCGTTTCATTCGCAGTAAGCTATCATGGACCCGTGATCGACAAAGCTCCAGGGCACTTCTTCGAGATTATGCTCCGCCATAGCATCGCGGAGTTGGGCTTTCTTATCACCTCCCACATAAAAAGTCCAGTAAGCCCCCACCGTTCCTGCTCCAATGACCTTCCCGCCAATAGCCCCGGCTTTTTTCGCGTCCTCATAAACGTTGTCGATATTCGGATTTGCTACATGATCGGAGTAGCTTTTTTTCACTTCCCAGTGGACATCCAAAAGCTCACCGAACCTGTTAACATTCCCCTCAAGAAGGGCATCTCTTTGCTCGATGCCTATTTCCTTGATTCTACGCAGATAGTCTGCTTTCGGAAGTTTTTTCTCTCCCACCTTAGCAAGGCCTTGCTCTTGAAGAGTCTCATTGGCCGATTTGGGCCTTGAAATACCAGTACCGAAAAGCACCAAGTTTTCATTGAGCTCAAACAACACCCGTTGGTCAAGATCTGTCGGATAGATATCCACATAGCCGCTCCGGGTAACCTCAAAAGAGGTTATGCCACCGAAAGCTGCTATGTATTGGTCTTGTTTCCCTGTGGCTACCGATCCGCAAAGGTCGTGTTCGACGTGGTAAGCTTCTTCCGCCAATTCTTTTCGAGGTAGGTTGTCTCCCTTCATCGCGTGGAGGATTTGGAGAAGGTTCACAGTAATGGCGCCCGAGACACCCAATCCGGAAGACCCTGGCACATCAGAAATGATGTTCATCTCGAGTCCTTTTCCTTTGAGCCATTTGCTCGCATCGAGGAGATGAAGAGACTCACGAATTATATCGTGCTCTATTTCTGCGATGTCTTCAACCATCTGAACCTTATTGGAATATTTTACTACCCAATGTTTGCTCCACCTCCGACTGACTGTTAACCTCACATAAAGAGAAATTGTCGCTGATGTCCAGTACCCTCCCTCGCGGGAGTAATACGATTCTAAATCCGTTCCTCCACCACCCATTGAGAGGCGGAGAGGAGCTTTTCCTAATAGCATACGGTACATTTCTGCCTCCTGTTTTGCAGTTTAGATATTTTTAAGGAGCCTAAGCCTCCTTTTCATTGCTTAGGGACGGTTTACACGCTGTAAAACGTTTTGTCAAAGTATTTCAGGCATCCTTCGATTCCTTCAAAACAACCGACTTCGTAGAATCTTTCTTTGGAAGTATATGAGATGAGCTGTCTTTTGCTTATCAATAGATCAAAATAGCGGCTGATCGGGAAATATTTATCTGGAATTTTGTTAATAATATCTTTAGTTAGGATATTAATTCCATATTCAATATGGCGCATCTCCGGTCTGGGATTTTCCTTGTTAAACTCAAGTACATAGGCCTCTTTATCGACTAGTACGTTGCTCGGCTCCGGATTCCAATTATTTTCGTAAGTTGTCATCAATCCTTTAGCCTTTGATTTTTTGTAGAACTTGTACGCTTTTCGCCAGTCCAACGTCAGGTAGGAATCGCCGTAAATAACATAAAATTCTTTATCTAAATAAGGAAAAGCGTTTTTGATGGCGCCGCCGGTGTCGAGTTTTTCTTTTTCAATAGAATAAACAATTTTCACCCCGAATTTTTTGCCGTTGCCAAAGTAATTTTTAACTTGCTCCCAAAGGTGCCCCCCGCAAAAAATAATTTCCTTAATTCCGTTTTTCTTACAAAGTTCTATTTGATGAATAAAAAATGGTTTCCCTTTTAAAAGAACCATTGATTTAGGAATGGTCTCCGTGATCGGGCGGAGCCTGGTTGCCAGTCCTCCTGCGATTATTACAATCTGTTTGATTCCTTTTGATTCTTTGCGCATTGGCATTTTACTTTGCTTTAACTTTTTCCTCTTGATAGCATTTAATTTAGAAATGTTAAATAATTATAATCCATAAATTAGAAAAAATGAAAATAGGCTTTATTGGAACCGGGATAATCGGCAGGGCTTACGCGAAGGATTTCAAGAATAGAGGGTATGAAGTTATCCAATATTCCCTTGAGGAAAAATTCAAGGACAATAAAGACAAAATAAAAGATTGCGAGATTACCTTTATTGCCGTTCCCACGCCCACTCTTCCTAAAACGGGATTCGATTTTCAAAACATCGACGAAGCCCTAAAACTAATCGGCCAAGGGAAAATCGCCATTATTAAATCCACTATTCTACCGGGAACGACTGATTCGTTGCAGGAAAAATATCCGGATATTTTCTTGTTTCATTCGCCCGAATTCTTAAGAGCCAGAAGCGCCATGGATGATGCCAAAAAACCCGAAAGAAATATTATCGGATATACCGAACGGAGCAAAAAGTTCGCCGGAAAAGTTCTCAGTATCCTGCCGGAAGCAAAATACGTAGCCGAGTTGCCGGCCAAGACAGCTGAAATGATCAAGTATGCAGGCAACGTCTTTCTTACGACAAAAGTTGTCTATGCGAATTTTCTCTTTGATCTTTGCCAAAATTTAGGAGTCGATTACGAGGATATTCGACAAGCCTTAAGCCACGATAAAAGAATCGGCCCGTCCCATCTTTTCGTCGATTTCGAGGGAGGAAGAGGAGCAGGAGGAATGTGCTTTATCAAAGATGTTGAAGCTTTTAAACAATTCTGCGAGAAAAGCAACTTGGACAAGGAAAACATTAATTTAGCTCAAAGCATCATCGAGAAAAACAAGCAACTGCTAAAAAACAGCGGTAAAGATTTAGACATACTTTCTTCGGTTTATGGGAATGATATTTAAATCATCAAAATGAAAATTTTAGTCACAGGTGGGGCGGGGTTTATCGGATCGCATGTGGTGGACGGGCTGGCTGGAAAAGGCCATAAAGTTATTATTATTGATAATTTGAGTACCGGGCGGAAAGAAAACCTTAATTCTCAAGCCAAATTTATCGAGGCGGATATCACGGATTTTGAAAGAATAGAGAAAATTTTTGCCGAAGAAAAACCGGAAATCGTTTACCACTTCGCCGCCCAAATCGACGTGCGAAAATCAGTCGACGATCCGGTTTTTGACGCAAAAACTAACATTCTGTCCAGCATCAACCTGATTAATCTCGCCCTTAAATATCCCGTTAAAAAATTTATGTTTTCTTCCACCGGCGGAGCAATTTATGGCGACACCGATACCCGCCCCACCCCGGAAAACCACCCTGAGTGGCCTTTATCACCATATGGTGTTGCGAAACTCACCGTGGATAAATTTTTAAATTACGCCCATCAGATCTATGATTTGAAATATACTTCCTTGCGCTACGGCAATGTTTACGGACCGCGCCAGAATCCCCACGGGGAAGCAGGGGTAGTCGCGATATTTTTAAATAAAATGCTTAAAGGAGAACAGCCCGTCATCAACGGCGATGGTTTGCAATCGAGAGATTATGTTTATGTCGGAGACGTGGCGCGAGCCAATTTATTGGCCTTAGAAAATATCGACAAAATCGGCATTTTCAATGTCGGCACCGGCGTGGAAACCGACGTTGTTCAATTGTTCAATGAAATTAATACTTGTTTCGACGGAAAATTCAAAGAAGAACACGGTCCCGCCAAAATGGGCGAGCAAAAAACCAGCTGTCTGAATCATTCGAAAATCCAGCAGGAGTTCGGCTGGAAACCGGCAGTAAATTTTGCCGAAGGAATCAAACTGACATATGAGTGGTTCAAGAAATCTACGCTTTATTTGTCATCCTGAGTAGAATCTAAAAAAATATTTCATTTTTCATATTCCAGATTTCATACATATTTCATTTGCCACGTTTCATTTTTTGTTTAGAGTATTGATCATAGCTTGGAAAATAAGAGTCAGCTCATGACATTCTTTCCAATAATTTCTTGCTGTTTTTTCTGTCTCGGGGTTTGACCTGGCTAACATCCTGAGCCAGTGTTTTGTTTCCTGGGCTTCCTTCTTGCAAATGAAGATCTTATTTCTAAAATCTTTTTTGGAACTCGCGTTTGTAGCCTCACAGTAATTAGCTCCTATACTAGTCCCGGATCTGCTAAGCTGGTCGAGTATCGACCGGTTATAAAAATCTGGCTTTACGCTTTTAATTAAATCCACCGTATTTTCCCCAAATACCGCGGTTCTTTCTATCAAAGCAAGCGTCTTTTCTGAACTGCTTTGCATTATTTTATATGTTAATTGATATATGGAATATTCATGAAATATGATAAATTAAACATGAAATATAGTATCTATAATAATAACAGACGAAGATAAAATTCAAATAAAATTTTTCTTAACTGAACCTCAGCGATTTGAGCATTCTATTTCTCCGCGCTAGAATAAGCCAAATATTGATTTTGACTCATGGCTTCCGACCCAAAAGAAATCGAGTTTTCTATCGTCATTCCTTGTCTCAACGAAGAAAAAACTCTGCCAATTGTGATTAAAAAGGCGCTAGGAAGTTTTGAGCGCCTAAAAATCAAGGGTGAAGTAGTGGTTTCCGACAACGGATCCACTGATAATTCGGTTAAAATTTCCGAGGAGTTGGGCGCCCGCGTAATTCACTGTCCCGAGAAGGGCTACGGAAACGCTTTGAGATGCGGTTTTACTGGCGCTTACGGCAAATACCTCATTCACGGCGACGCAGACGATTCCTACGATTTTTCCAAAATAGACGGTTTTGTACAGTATCTGCGCAAAGGTTATGACATGGTGATCGGTACCAGAATAAGAGGGCGGATCGAGAAGGGCGCGATGCCTTTCTTGCACAGATATCTTGGCACTCCAGTTTTAACCTTCGTCCTCAACTTGTTTTTTGGCACTCGGATTTCCGACTGCAACTGCGGAATGAGAGGGCTCACCAAAAAAGCGTTTGAGAGAATGCGGTTGGCTTCCGGCGGAATGGAATTTGCCTCCGAAATGGTGATCAAAGCTGGAATATTGAAATTAAAAATCAAAGAAATTCCCATTACTTTATACCCCGACAAGCGCGGACGGGCGCCCCATCTCAACACCTGGCGCGACGGCTGGCGCCATTTGCGTTTCATGCTGCTTTACGCGCCTAATTCAGTTTTCATCTGGCCGGGCGCGCTTTTGTTTGCCATCGGCACCCTCTTGATCCTCCTTCAGATCAACGGCCCGTTCCGCTGGGGCTGGATTTTTATGGATATTCACTTTATGATCCTGGGACTGACGCTAGGCATCTTGGGGATTACCATTTTTCAGATGGGGCTGGTAATCAAGCTTTTTTCTCATCTGCAAAATTACTACTCTAAAGACAAAGTAATAATCTGGCTGAATAAATTTTCGCTTGAAAAAGGCCTGATTATTGGCAGTTTAGTTTTTATCGTTGGACTAGTGGTGGATTTAGCCATTGCAGTCCAGTGGGTCCAGGATGGATTCCATGGAATTCTCATGCCTCGGGCGGCTATTTACGGTATGTACCTGATGTTTTTGGGCGTGTCCTTAGTATTTTTTTCATTCCTACGGGCAGTGATGTCGCGAGAAAACTAAGAACTAAAATGTAAGAGTAAAAAGCTACAGTTTAAAACTTGAACCCCCTCTGTCATTCCGAGCGAAACGTAGTGAAGTCGAGGAATCCCTTTTGGATTTTTTGAAAGAGATCCTTCGACTCCTCCTTCGGAGTCGCTCAGGATGACAAGAAGAATTAACTTAAATTATAAAAACAAAGTGAAGAAAATTACGAGGTTAGCCATCCTATTATTCCTCCTTTCCTTCACAGTCTACGCCTTTTTCCAATTTCCCGGCTTTCAAGGATACGAGGATGAAACTTACAACCGGATTGTGAAAAATTTGGAGACTGGAGAATTCAAGACCGCGAGATCCGGTTATGCCCAAACGCTTTTGGAAACGCCTTTTGTAATAAAAGGACAAATCGTGGATAATTTTCTAGGAATACAACACGCCAAAACAGCTCAGCTCTGCGCGCTTTTTTATAATCCTTTCATTACCGCGTTATCGGTAAGCGTAATGTTTCTTATTTTTGCTTTATACGCAGGCAGAAAAAAAGCTTTTTTACTTTCTCTTGTTTACGCTTTTGGCACGATGGCTTTCCCGTATGCCTCGATCGGCATGGAGCCGACGGCAGTTTTGTTTATATTGTTATCAGTGTATTTCTTGTTTAGATCCGGTAGGAACATAGCGCGCTATGTTCCTACGAATGCCGATGCTTATCTCATTCTCTCCGGCTTATTTTACTTCCTCCTGTTTTTTTCCAAAGCGTATTATTTCGTCACCCTGCCAGCGTTTCTTGCATACATATTACTTTTATCTTACAGACCCCTCCGGCCCCGCCAAGGCGGGACCACCCCGTCCGAACGGAGTCCGATCCGGGCGGGCTCCCCTCAATCGAGGGGAGAAAAAACCCAGCTTTTCTCCCCCTCAGATGAGGGGGAGATTAAAGAGGGGGTTGATATCAATAAGTTTATTAAATCTTGCTTATTATTTGCCGCCCCGCTAATATTAATTCTGCCTGTTTATCTTCTCGCCAACAACTACAACTTTGGCGCTTACTTCGGCGGACAGTATAACTTAGCCAACGAACTTGCCGGCGGAGAGAGAATCCTGTTCGGCATCTATGGTTTGCTGCTGAGTTTTGGGAAAAGCCTGTTTATCTACGTTCCTGCGCTTATTTTATCAGTAATATTATTTAAGCGTTTTTATAATCGATATCACAAAGAAGCTTTATTCGTAATTCTTTATTCGTTACTCTTAATTCTTTTTGTTTCCCAAATCCACTGGTGGAGCGATGAGACCTGGGGACCAAGATATTTGCTATCGTTGAGCGCAATAGGGTTGTTACCCCTTGTTACCATCGCAAAGGAAGACTTCACTTCCAAAGCCAAAAATATTTTAATCACTTCGCTCATTACCTTGGGGTTCCTGTTCCAGCTGCTTGGATCCCTAGTCCGCTACGACGTATTCCCTTACACTTTTTACGATATTTATCGAGCCACTGGATACAACGTTCTCGCAAGCCAGGAATATCAATACATTCCTCAATTCGCGCCTTATTTCGTGAACTTCAATTACATTAAAAACAGAATTACCGGCCGAAACGAGCCTTTGTATTATAAAATAATCTATACTCCCCCGATGGAGCAGGTAGGAGGGCAAGGAGTCAACCTTACAAAAGAGCTCGCTTATGACACCAGTAAATATAGAAATCACGCCCTTAATTTTTGGTGGATGAACGTGCCTAACGTTTCACCTTATACACTTTTAGGAATATTTATTCTGATTCTTGCAGGTTTGGGATGGTGGGGAAAAAGTTTGATTGAAAGTACAAAGAAACAAAGTACAAAGTAAAAATAAACTCCAAAGAACAAAGATTAAAATTCATTGTTTTGCGTTTTGAACTTTGCGCTTTATTTTTACTCTGTTCTTTCGCACTTTGCGCTTTATCAACCCAGTCTCAGTGAAGCATCGGCTTCAAGTTTTTGCCAATTATTACGATATTCTTTTTTCTTTTTCGCATCAGCCTCCTGCCATCTCAAATACGCCACCGGGAGCAACATTGCCGCGTTGTCGCCGGTAAGCTCAGTCGGCGGAAGCGATATTCTCAATTCAGGAAATTCTTGTTTGAGCTCGACAGCCCACCGCTTTCGAAGCAAATCGTTAGCCGCCACTCCCCCGCCGATTACTGCGGTATTGGAAGGATAGCGGGCTAAAGCTTTTTTAGTTTGCTCGATCAAACTTTCAACTACCACGTCCTCGAAAGCTTTGGCAAGATCTTTTTTTTGTTTGGGAGTAAGAGGCAGGTTAAGGTCGGGTTTTGGCGTCTTATTGAGAATATCCTTAATACTTTTTTTATTAGCAGTTTCTAGTGCTTTATACAGCACTGCGGTTTTGAGGCCAGAAAAACTGAATTTTATATCTTTGGAATTTTTTAAAGGTTGAGTAAATTCAAAGTCAGGTTTGCCCGCCTTCGCTATCCGACTAATTTCGGGTCCTCCCGGATAGCCCAATCCCAAGATTCTCGCTACTTTATCAAAAGCTTCTCCGGCCGCGTCGTCGAGAGTTTCGCCCAGAACTTTGTAATTTAAGTGCTTTTTAACTCTAACGAGCATGGTGTGGCCGCCGGAAACTATCAACGCCAGAATAGGAAAAGGCTTTTCGCGAAAAGAAAAAGTCTTGGGCTTGCCCTGCACCGTTCCCTGCCCGTCCGGCAGGCGGGTGGTACAGGGAATACCCTTGACCCAAGAAGAATAAATATGCCCTTCCAGATGGTTTACCGGAATCAAGGGTTTTTTCCAGATATAACTTAAGGACTTGGCAAAATTTACGCCCATCAAAAGCGCGGGGATTAATCCCGGTCCTTGAGTAACCCCGATCAAATCAATCTTTTTAGCAGCCTCCTCTGGGTTTTTAAAACCAGCTTCTTTACAAGCTAAATTTAAAACCGGCGCCAGGTTTTTTAAATGCTCCCTAGCCGCTAATTCCGGTACGATTCCACCCCATTTGGCATGGAGTTTTATTTGGGAAGAAACCATGCTGCTGAGAACCTTCAGCTTGCCATTAGCAATTTTGCCAATAGCAATAGCCGTTTCGTCGCAAGAAGTTTCAATAGTAAGTATCAACATAAAAATTCAAATTGAAAATTCTAAGTTCCAACTAATCATAAATAATAAACCCTAAATTCTAAGGAAGCTTTTAGAATTTAGTGCTTAAAATTATTTGGAGCTTAGTATTTTCAATTTTAGTGTTTCAAAAAACCAAGCAGGACAGTGACAAAAGCTATTTAAAACGGACTATCCTCCCAGCAACGAACTCAGTCCTCCCGCGTTTTCCATCATTTTCTTCTGTACTGACCGCATGGCGCGATTGAAAGCTTTACGGACATATTTAGCCAGCTTAGGATAGGTCGAATCAGCAATTTCAACATTGGTCACTTCCATCGCCCCGTTCATAGTGACTTTTACTCCTTCGTATTCCTCGGTAACCGTAATTTCTTCCATTTGCTTTTTAATCTGACGGAGTTTTTTTAGTTCTTTGAGTTGACCTAGCATATCAATGTATGTTAATAATTATATGTTTTACTACATACATAAGGTGCCATTAAAATTGTGGAGAGGCAAGATGCTCTTCCCTTTAAGGGTCACTGTCTACATTCTTGTCATTCCCGCGCAGGCGGGAATCCAGTTATTAAACCTGGATCCCCGGGTCGGCGCTCCGATAAATCGGAGCTTGCCCGAGGATGACAAATTGTAATTTGCTATAAATATTATGAAGATTAGTAATAAAAACATTAGTAAAAATTTGAAAATCGCGCTCGCTCCCATGGCCGGAATCACCGACAGCGCTTTTAGATTAATGAACGTTCTCGGCGGCGCTGATTTGGTTTATTCTGAAATGGCCCACGTGAACGCCATAAGCTATAACAGTAAAAAAACTTTGGGGATGCTCAAGGCCAGTCCTTTTGAATTTCCTTACGTCGTCCAGCTTTTCGGCAAAGACCCGCAGTATTTCGCCAAAGCGGCAGAGATTATCAGCACGCAAGGAGTACCGGCGATGAGATACAAGCCGTTTAGCAAAAAGCAAATGGAGTTTATAGAGAAATTGAATCAAGAATTAAGAATTAAGAATCAAGAAAATACAGTTTTCCAAAATTTTTATTCCCGTTTCTTGGACTTCCAAACCCAACTAGAAGCTACGGATTACCTGCCTACCGGTCAGGCAGGCGATTTACGGATTACGGATTACGTACGCCCTTCCGGCCTCGACATCAATCTCGGCTGTCCCGCGAAAAAAGTCTTCGGCCACGGCGGGGGTGCCGCCCTTTGGAAAGATTTAAAAAATGTTCGGGCAATTTTGGAGGCAGTGATAGAAAATACTGAACTGCCGGTTTCGATCAAAGTCCGCACGGCGGTAGGAAAAGTGACTTTGCTTGATTTGCTTGATTCGATACAAGACCTGCCGATTAAAAGCGTAATGATTCACGGCCGAACCTACGCGCAAGGCTTTTCCGGCCCGATTGATGCGGCAATTATTAAAAAAGTTATCAAAAAATATCCCCAATTCGAATTTTGGGTTAACGGAGGAATTATTGATCAGGAAAACGCCCAAAAAGCCGCCAAAGAAACCGGCTGTACCAATCTAGGCATCGCCCGCGGAACCTACGGCAATCCGCTGTTAGCGGAAGAAATCAAAAGTCAAAAATCTTACAACCCCTCCCGAGACCTCCCCTTAACTAAGGGGAGGAAAAGTCCTAAAATTTTCTCCCCCTCAGATGAGGGGGAGATTAAAGAGGGGGTTGAAAAGAATTCTCAATGTCTTATTGCCTACATTCACTCCCTCCTCGCCTACCAATCCAAAGGCAAGCACGGCATCGTTGAGATGCGTAAGCATCTGGCTTGGTATTTCAAAGATTTCCCCGGCGCCAAAGACTGGCGGAGACAGCTAGTGCAAGTAAAAAGCATTAAGGAAATTGAAAATATCTTAGGAAAAATTTCAAAAACAGAGCTTGATATTAATCCCGAAGAGAGTTAAAATAAAAAGAGGAGCAGGTCCTGAAACAAGTTTAGGATGACAATAAAGGTTAAATTAGAAAGCGAGGTGATGCTATGAATAATTATATCAAAAAAACAGCATTAATTCTATCGTCTTTTGCAATAGTGGGACTACTGCCCGCGTCTGCATTGGCTCAAGAGTATGGCGGTTGGTGGAACGGGGATGATTCCGGATCAGGCAGCGGCGGTTGGCAGATTAATAATGTTGCCAACTCCAATGCTACCAATAACAATCGGATAAACGTCGAGAGTTCAAACTCGGTAAGTTCGAGTATTAATTGGTGGAACGGAGGCAAATCCGGTTCGGATTGGTCAGGGGGCAAGTGGAATGATGACGGCGATTGGTGGGACGGAAATGGATACAATAATGGGACTTGGTGGGACGGAAACGATATGGGGGATAATTCGTGGTCAGACGGCGGTGACTGGTGGGATGGAGGAAACAATTGGGACACCGCGGGCTCTGGAGGAAACTGGTGGGACGGAAGCGATTTTAGCTGGCAGCAACAGCCTGATGTCGGCTGGTGGAACAGCGGGGGCAACCCTTGGGATGATTCAAGCTGGCAGAATAGCGGGGATTCCTGGTCAAACAACGGGGGTTGGAATAATCAGGACCGTTGGAGAAAAAACGATTTCCAACCAACAAAATTCCAGATGAAAAACCGGATTAAACACCGCGCTAATTCGATGATGCAGCGTTTTGGGGGTAATTGGGGCGGATTCGGCGGCGGTAACGTACTGATAAACTACTAAGACAAAATTTATTAATATTTGATAATAGCTGCGAACTGGCCAGTTAGCCGGTTTTTTGTGTTTTGAGGGGGTTTTTATTGCCTGAAACATTGTTTTGTTTTAGAAAGTCTTGTTAGAGCCTGTTTAGGACAAGTAGACAAAAAGGAGGCGGGATATGAAAAAAGCCCTGAAAGTTTGTTGGATCAGCGGGGTAACGATTGCAGCGATTCTCGTAGTCTTGGTCGCAGGAAAAGCTCTTTACCACTGGGATTTGACGGTCAGAGACCTGACAAGCCACGGTTTTGTACAACGTGAAACAGCGGAAGCGATAGTCCGATTCTGTGGAAAAGATCCCGAGATTATACTGGCAGAAAGAAAGAGGTGCCCTCCCGCCATAGAGGTTACCTTGCGATTAGCAGAGAAATCTCAGGAAGCTGCTCCGAAGGGTCCTCCCCAAAAAGAAAATAGTAGCGAGGACAAATGGGTGGCGAAATACGACTCCGCCGGCGAGAGCGTAATAAGAGTCTTGTTTCCCAAAGAGCAAGCTCACAAAGCTACTATTCCGACCGAAGAAATGCGCTTCGAGAGAAAAAGAGGATCGCAGTGGATCGAATTCAAGCCAATAAAAGCGGTAAGTAAAGAAATAGGAGGGGAGAAAAGTATTGTCATCGTCGACCGCGCCGCCAACGTACCGGGGGGATATTTGGTGATTCCCACCGGAGACAGCAAATAAAATTTCCTCGCAAATGAAAGAGAAAATCTCAAAAGTCCTCAGACCATTCGATCCGGGGACTTTTTTATATTAATTTAATTTGTCTGACTTTAGTCACGAATGTGACTAAAGTCAGACAAATTGAAGAAAATGTCTCGCAAAAAGTAAAACACCAGCTGTAATAAGCCGGTGTAATTGGTTTGAATTTTCTCTTATTGTACCTAATCAAGACGTTCCCTCGGTAGTGCCGGATCGTAATAGTTCGATCTCTCAAAACTTTCTCTCGACGATACTCCTCGGTCCAACTCGGCATCGATTTTTGCTTGAGTCTCTGGTTTATTCAACCATCTATCGATTTTGGGCTCCAGTTCTTTCATCGCTTGCCATTTTTCATAGTCATTCATCTTCTTTCCCTTTCTCTCTGTTGCTCGCTTATTCTTTCCATTCTCCTCTGAGAACCTGATGTTGTCGGATAATAATAGCAGCCATGTCTTGCAATTGCTGCTTCGATCGGATCGTAGTTTCTGCGAACTCTCGGATACCTGACTTCAACGATCACACCTCTTGGCGACACTATAATGTTCATGCTTTATTCTCCTTTCCGTCATGGTAATAAGCAGGCATCTCTCGGCATTGTATCTACCGGTCTGTTCCAGTCTATTTCCCACTCTTGCTGATCCTCTCCAAACATCGGCAATGGCTTGGCAAGACTTTCTGCTAAATCTCTTGCGATTTCTCGTCTCCCTTCCGGCGTACTGGCTTTCTCTTCTATTGCTTTAATGATTGGTCTTACATCCCAATCGCTATTCTTACTTGTACCCTCTGACATTCCAACACCTCCTTTTGGAATTTAAATTGGTGGGCCCAGTAGGATTTGAACCTACGACTCATCCCGCCATGGCGGGATTACTCTGACACTGCTTTTGGAACTTGTGGGCCCAGTAGGATTTGAACCTACGACTCACCGGTTATGAGCCGGTTACTCTGACCACTGAGTTATGGGCCCGTATCAAAATTATCCTAATTACAATTTACTTTTGAGGCAATAAAAGGCACAAATAAAAAACAGACCGGATTGTTCCAGTCTGTATCAAGTAGAAACTTTATGTTGTCGACATAACTTATTATATCGGCTCATTGAAGATTTCTCTAATGAGTCCGAAAAATAATAAGACGGCAAAAACCCCAATCACGAAAATGCCTAGGGCAACTAATAATCCCGCCCTTTCCCAAGCGAAAATAACTGCTCCAAAACACGACAATATGCCAGTGAAAATACTGTATCTGAAGGCATGGTCTGTTAATTCTGACCTTCTTCTGGCAAGGCGGATTCGGTTTTTCTCTAGAGCTTCTTTTTCTCTCGCCTCTTTGTCGATGCTAAGAACAATAATAGCGGTCGCGACGATACTTGGAATGAGGCTTGCCAACATACTAATCCATTTGATTTTGTAAAATTCTAAAGAACATCCGATCCAATATCCTGCATATGACAAGCATATGGAGACACAAAACAAAACTATAAAGTTCATAGCATTCCTCCCTCTGCCATATTTTACCTCTTGGATTCGTTTTGCTTACTTTTATTAGTATTTTTTATTAGAGTCAATCATTTTTATTGCTTATTTTGTTTTTTTAGCGAAATATGTTTAAATTGAGGTATGGGCCCGTAGCTCATTTGGCTAGAGCGCCTGATTTGCATTCAGGAGGTAAGGGGTTCGACTCCCCTCGGGTCCACAAACTTTCAAAAATACAGGATTTATGCTGTGTTTTTGAAAGTTTATTGATTTAAGAGGGGGGGTCGAACCCAAAAGAGGGGTCGGGGAAAAGTAAGTTTCCCCGTGGAGGAAATAGCCCCGCGTAGCGGGGCGTTTAGAAACCGTGGGTTTCTAAAGAGCGGAGCGACGTGAGATCTCCCCTCGGGCCCACAATTTTCAAAAAGTCCGATAAAACGGGTTTTTTGCTTGACTTTTTCAAATTAATGTATAAACTTTAGCCTCGTGCAGAATAGAATATGTATTGCCCATAAAAAAGGAGAAGCAAATGGTTAGAAAAGCAATAAATCTGTTGTTCACAGCGATTATTGCCTGTTTACCACTGTTCATAGGCCTCATATCAACTGTTGGACAAAGATATGGCCAAAGCCCTGAGCAGCAAGTCCTAGAGTACTCGATCTTTCTTTTTCTTCTCCTCATCTCATTCATTTCATTCAAGAGATGGGAAAGAAATCAATCTTAGTCGAGTATCTCTTTGCTCTTTGCTCTTACACATTTTGCTCTACTTACCACCAGTTTGATCTGGTGGTAATTTATTTATACTCTCTATTCAAAGAGATCATTATAATAAACCCTCAACCATTTTTCAATTTCTTTATTAAGGGCGTTCCGACCAAAACTCCATTCGTCCACACCGAAAACCCGCTATTAATGCGGGTTTGTGTGAGTATTGACAAAAATATATAAATTTTGATAATTGAAAGTTCCATGAAAATGGGACAAAGTACTTTGACACGCTCGGAGAGATGACTCTCTACCGAGTTAACCAATCCGCAACGGAGAGGAGAAGAAAGATGAAAAAAGAAGCTACGGGTTTTGAATTTTCTGAAAGCATCAGGGCCGCTCAAGCGTTCTTCTATGAATGTCTGATCGGCGAACTCCCTGGAGATCTCAACGAAATAATCCCGTTCCATCAATGGACAGCAGTGTGGGGCTACGGCTACGTAACCAGCATAAGTGGTTTGCTCGCATCCTCCAAGGAAAGTGACTGCCTGTTGTGCGAAGAAGAGCATGAGGACAGGGGCTTGGATGTAATCGGGTGCGATAGTTGCTGTACCCGAGATATCTTCCGCGACATCAAAATTTCTTTGACTGTCAAGAAAGGCAACCAGATTTTCACCGAATTCCATGCGGCGACCCTAAGAATGAAACAACATGTTGACCTGAACGATGGCGGTTACAGGGCGGGTCCATGGGAAGTTGTCGAAGTTTTCTTCGCCGGTCAAGAACCGGACTTCTATGCCGGCAGTAAAGAGATTCAAAGGACTCTTTGCCAAAACTGGACAAGCCAAAAGATCCGTTATTTCGACTTCGAACAGTTCTTCGGCAGCAACAGACTTGAAGATCCTTTCAACTGCGTGTCTACTGGCTGGTGCTGTCATGTTGACGACTACGAGTGGCTACAGTGCCTATCCGAAAAGCAAAAAGAATTCTACTCGGAATTGGCTAAAGTCGTCGTTAGAGCTCACGATTTCGGCAGAGATTACTGGCTATTCTACGACGAGGTCAGAGAACGGCTGCTTGAGGAAATGGCCAGTTTGTAATCCTTAAGCATAGAGCAATCTAGCACATTCGTTAGCGGACGATTTTAAAAAATGAATCGCATAGACCCTGGCATACGCCCGGGTCTCTTTTTTTGTATTTAATACTTTACTCTAACGCAAGAAAATTATTGCAATAGTTTTAGTTTGGACACAGATTGAGGCTTCGGAAAATTCTTAGCCATCTTTCAATTTCTTTCTCAAGGGCGTTTCAACTAAAACTCCACTTGTCCACAAAAAATATCACTCGACGATTTGTCGGGTGTTTTTTTATTTTTGTGTTATTCTAGTTTAATAATTAATTTAACAATAAACATGGCAAATCTAGAGAAGCTTCCAGAAGCTCCTGAACCTAAAGCATTACTGGATGAAGAAACCAAGGTAGAGGCAACTCCGCCCGCAACAGATGCTACAGAAAAACCTTCAACAGTAGAGGGAACTCCAGCAGCTGAAGATACTCCGATAAAAATCGAGTATGAACCGACTAGCGCCTCCGACAAAACTGCTTCGGAGTCAGATCTGTCCTCCACTTCAGAAACATCTAATGCAGATGAAGCTAAAAAAACGCCCGAAGGAGAGAAAAAACCAAGTTGGATAGAAACAATAAAAGGAATCTTCGGTAGCAAAGAAGAAGATCAAGATAAATAGAAATTTTATAGAATAACCCTTTGAGTTCCCGTAGGAACATAGCGCGCTATGTTCCTACTAAAGAAGACAATGAATATTAGGTTTTCGAAATAAATTTGTTTCCTCTGATGTAAAACCTCAACGGTTTGTCTTTCCATTTACCGGCGTAGTCAACGCCGATTCTCTTGGCTTTAACTATTTTGTTTCGGGAAATTTTAACTCCCCGGTCTTCGAAATATAATTGGGAATTTTTAGCAACAGCCGATGTGCAGTTGAATTTTTTATCTATCTTGAGAGCCCGGCAAAGTTTGCCGGGACCGTTAGTAGGCTCAGATAATAGACCTCCCCTCTTTCCCCTCCTTTCTAAGGAGGGGATGACGACTGGTTCGAGGGCACGAATTAGCACGGCGGAAGGATAATCCTTGTCTTCTGTTACAATATTCAAGCAATGGTACATACCGTAGATCATATAGACATACCAAGTACCCGCAGACTCAAACATCACTTTGGTTCTTTCAGTTTTGCCCTTTGAGGCGTGACAAGCCAGATCATGAGGTCCGACATAAGCTTCGGTCTCAACCACCATGCCGGCTATGATATTTTTGCCGATTTTTCGAACCAAAAATTTACCCAACAGATCTTGAGCCACTACTACAGTTTTATGCTCAAAGAAAGAACGCCCGAGAACAGATTTGTCATTCTTCATTTAGCATTTTTCATTAATTTATCATTAACCATTTATCATTCGAACTTAGTTACAAATGTTAAATGAAAAATGGCAAATTAATGCAAAATGAAAAATGGCAAATGAAAAATTTAGTTTGCTATTTTCTGCCGTATAATTTCCGCTACTACCTGCGGATTTGCCTTGCCTTTTGTTTCTTTCATCACCTGCCCGATAAGAAACTGTAATATTTTTTCTTTCCCAGTTTTTAAATCCTCGGACGCGTCCGGATTGTCTTTAATCACCTTGTCGATAGCGTCTTCAAGATCGTGGCTATCAGAAATTTGAATTAAATCCAGTTCTTCCGCTATTTGAGTAGGGTCGCCGCCCTTTTTCAGTATGCGGGACAAAATAGTTTGAGCCGCTGAAGAATTTATTTTATTTTCTTTAAGCATCACGATCAGCTCTGCCAAATTCTCAGGGGTACATTTCATCCTGTCCGATTCATCGCTTACGCCTATCCAGCACTTTTTTACCTCAGTAACGATGTAATTGGCCAAAAGTTGGTACATATCCCGAGGAAATGCTTTTTTATCGTTAGTGTCCCCCCACCAAACTTTCAATTCGCTGGCCGATTGCTCAAAATAATCTCCTAGTTCCTTGTTAACCGCAAGGACTTCGATACTGTCGAAGTTCAAGCCATATTCTTCCCGTAACCTCCAACGAAATTCATGGGGCAATTCGGCTAGTTTGTCGCGCAAGTCGGCAACCAACTGCTGATCGATAAAAATAGGAGGAATATCGGGCTCTGGAAAATAGCGGTATTCACTGGCTTCTTCTTTGCTGCGTTGGCTGACGGTAGCTTGTTTTCCCTCGCTCCAGCCCCGAGTTTCTGCCACAATTTTTTCTTCCCTCTCTAACGCTCTTTGCTGTCTTTTGACTTCATAATCAATGCTTCTTTCAACCGCTTTAAAAGAGTTTAGATTTTTTACTTCCACTTTTGTTCCGGATAGTTTTTTTTCGCCTTTGGCGCCAGCTGGGGCTAAAGAAATATTAGCTTCGCAACGCATTTGCCCTTTTTCCATATCGGCATCGGAGATTCCCAAATAACGCAAGACCAACTGGAGCTCCTGGCAAAATTTGCGGGCTTCTTCGGCTGTTTCAATATCTGGTTCGGTTACCAACTCAATCAAAGGCACTCCGGCTCTGTTTAAATCAACCAGAGTATAGTCAGTTCCTTTGGGATGAAAATTCTTGCCAGCATCTTCTTCCAAATGGATCCGATTGATCCTAATTTTCTTACCATTTATTTTGAGCAGGCCGTTCTTACAGAAAGGACTGTCGTATTGGCTTATCTGATACCCCTTCGGCAGATCCGGATAAAAATAACTTTTGCGGTCGAAGCAACTGTATTCCGCAATTTCACAGCCTAAAGCAACGCCGAATTTAATGACCTCCTGAATAGCTTGTTCGTTCGGTACCGGCAAAGCACCCGGCTGAGCCGTACATGTCGGACAAATGTGGATGTTCGGCTTCTTGCAGAAGGGGTCGTTCGTGCAACGACAGAACATCTTGCTTCGCGTCTTAGGCTGAACATGCACTTCCATGCCGATAACTGTTTGCCATTTATTTTTGGTTGCCATAGATAAACAAAGTTACTTATATATCTATAATAAGTACAAATAAACTCAAAATTCAAATATCAATTAGATTGAAGCTATTTATCATTTTGCATTTTGCATTTTTCATTCATTTGCCATTTATCATTTTGCATTTAAAATCCTATCTCGCAACGATAACTGATTAATGAAAAATTAATGATCAATGTCAAATGACAAATGGGTAATTAAATAGAGTTGCTCTTCGTTTTTACTTTTACTTAATTCTATAGTTAAATATCTAAGTAATTTATAATGAATATGCATGGTACTCGGCGTTGATAAATTGCTGGAACTGGTCAAAGAAAAAAAACTCGTCGAAGGTCTTTGCGAAAGAGAGCTTACCAATCCCGAAGGAGCCGGTTTTGACCTAAGACTAGGCGAGCTTTTTGAGTTAGAAGGAGAAGGATTTTTAGGCATTGAAAACCGTGACACCCCCAACCTAAAGAAGGTTGCAGAATATAAATCGGACGATCCCGAAGAATCTTTTGAGATAGCACCGGGAAAATATTATCTGGTTACTACGATAGAATCGGTAAATTTGCCGCCCGACATTATTGCTTTTATCGTTTCGAGAACGACTCTTTTCCGCTCCGGCATCGCGTTATTTAACGGAGCAGTCTCGCCCGGATACCAAGGAAAATTAACTTTTGCCATTTGTAATTTGGGCAACCAGAAAATCAGGATTGCTTTAGGCGCCAGAGTTGTTCACATAACCTTCCACGAAGTTTCTGGCAATTCCAATTTATACCGAGGCCAATGGCAAGGGGGAAGAGTTACTACCGAGGGAGAAGAACGTCAAGTTTAACTTCAATTTACCATTGATCATTTTTCATTTTACATTCATTTATCATTGAGATATTTATCATTTAAATACAATGACAAATGGTAAATGCCTGCCTGCCGGTAGGCAGGGAAAATTAATGAAAAATGTTAAATGGTAAATGATAAATCAAAATCTTATGCTTCAAAAAAATAATTCAAAGTTTGTCATTCGTCCTTCCCGAAAAATTGGTGGAGAAATCGAAGTCAAGGGCGCGAAAAATCATGCCTTGAAAGTTTTGTCCGCGGCAGTACTGACCGAAGAAGACGTCAAGGTTACGAATTTGCCACAAATTGAAGATATTAAAAGAAAACTAGAACTGTTGGAACTAATCGGGGTAACAATAAAAAACCAAAAGGACGGCATTGTTCTAAACGCGAAAAGAATTAAAACAACCAAGCTTGATCCGGAAAAATCCAGCACTATTCGTACATCAATTGTTCTAGCGGCCGCCCTGTTGTCCCGCTTCGGCAAGGTTAGCTTCTATCACCCAGGAGGTTGTGTGCTAGGGAAAAGACCGATTGATATCTTTTTAGAAGGTTTCCAAAAGTTAGGCGCGGAGCTGTCGTATCATAATGAAACAATTACCTTGTCCGCTAAAGGCGGGCGGATTGCCGGAGGAGAGTTTTTCTTTCGCCGGTTAAGCGTAACAGGAACTGAAGCCTTAATTTTAGCCGCCGTCTTAGCTAAAGGTAGAACTACTCTAAAGAACGCGGCTCTAGAACCGGAAATTGTAGCTTTGGCAGAATTTCTCAATTCCTGCGGAGCAAAAATCAAAGGAGCCGGTACTCCCACTATTCAAATCGAAGGGGTAGAGAGAATTAGCGGCGGTAATTGCGAAATAATTCCCGATCGGATAGAAATGGGTACTTTTGTGATTTTAGGAGTATTGCACAAAGCAAAGCTGAAAATTACGAAATGCCAACCAGATCTCATCGAAGCTCTCATTGAAAGGCTTAAAAGAGCTGGTGCTAAATTTAAAATCGGTAAAGATTTTATTGAATGTTTGCCTTATAAAAGTCTTACCGGAGCTGATGTCATCACTCATGAATACCCTGGTTTTGCCACTGACATCCAACCTCCTTACACCGTGCTTATGACTCAAGCCACGGGCATCAGTTTAGTGCACGATCCGGTTTTTGAAGGCCGCCTGTTTTTCACTGATAGTCTGGTGCAAATGGGAGCAAATATTATTATTTGCGATCCTCACCGGATTATTGTCCAAGGACCAACAAAATTAGCGGGAAAGAAGCTGGCCAGCCCAGATATTCGGGCTGGGATCGCTTTGGTACTGGCCGGATCAATTGCTCAAGGAGAAACGGTGATAGATAATATTTATCAGATTGATAGAGGATACGAGGAAATTGACAAGCGACTCAGAAGCGTAGGCGTGAACATAAAAAGAGTTTAAAAAGTTGTCGAGTTTTCGAGTTGATGTAAAATTAAATATTGCAGGAATTTTTACTCGGCAACTCGTTAACTTGGTAACTCGTTAACTAATATTAATGAAAACAAAAATTCTTCCAAGACTAATATTCCCCGCCATTATAACGCTTTTTGCTTTAACTAATGTTGTTTACGCCGATATCAGCAATAAATTAGGATGCGGCGATACGATAAGAGCGTGTATTTTGTACGCGATTGGAGAACTTCAGTACATAGTTGTAGGGGTAACCGTAGTAGTAATTATCGTGGCAGGAATTATTTATCTATTCTCCGGCGGTAACGAACAGCTCGCTACCAAAGCAAAACTCACTTTATTTGGAGCGGTTTTAGGTTTTGCTATCGTAATCGGAGCTTCAATCCTTATCAACGAAGTGGGAAGAGCTTTGGGCTGGCAAGGAGTGCAGGACGAAGAAGGGGAAGGCGCGCGCGGAATTATCGCCCGCACGATCACTTTCCTTTTCAGTATTTTGGGCGCAATCAGCATCGGAGGAATTTTGGTGGGAGCCGGAATTTATCTTACTTCTGCTGGAGACGAGCAAAGAGCTGGCTCGGGAAAAAAGATTATCATATACTCAATTATTGGTACTGTGATCGCGCTGAGCGCGACCTTGATCGTAAGACAGGTTGAGAGAATAATGCTCCAGTAATAAAACCTGAGTTGGCGAGTTGGCGAGTTTACGAGTTAATACAGATTTTTTTAATTCTTAACTCGGACACTCGGCAACTCTGTAACTCATCAACTGGCCAATGCTTCATTTACTTTCTTTGTTAGCCATTTTTTTTGGTCTTTTAGCCTTACTCGTGCTTACCCACGAGTTAGGTCATTTTCTCATGTCCCGATGGATCGGAGTCACTGTTGAGGAATTCGGTTTCGGTCTTCCTCCCCGGCTAATCGGCCTCGTTAAAATGAGAGATAAGAAGCGGAAAAAAACTTTTTGGAAAATAATTCACAAGTATAGCAAAATTAATTACGACGAAAAAGAGCCTATTTCACCGATCTACTCCCTAAACGCTATTCCGTTCGGCGGTTTCGTCAAAATATTCGGGGAAGACGGCGAAGAAAAGCAAGATCCCCACTCATTTGCCGCCCAGCCAGTTTCCAAACGTTTCTTGATTTTAATCGCCGGTATTGTAATGAATTTTATTCTGGGCGTATCGCTCTTTACTTTCGGCTACTGGTCGGGATTCCCAGAAATTATTGAAGACGATGTCGCAATCAACGATGCCAAAGTTCAAATTCTCAACATCAGCCCTGGTTCTCCGGCAGAAACAGCAGGATTAAAAGCGGGAGATACGATCCAATCGCTTGCGCTTCCGGACCAAAAGGAAATCCCTGTCGATAAAGTCGCCACTCTGCAAAACATCGTCAAGGAGCAGTCGGGAAAAATCTTAACCGTTGAAGTTGTCAGGGGAAATGACGTGTACCGATATAATATCACTCCCCGTGTAAACCCTCCCGAAGGAGAAGGACCGATCGGTATATTCCCCGCCCGGATCGGAATCGTGAAATACCCCATTCTAAAAGCACTGGAAATCAGCCTCAAAGAGTCGGTCCAGCTCATCTGGATCATGGCAGACTATCTCAAGAACATAATCGGCCAGCTCATTCAAGCGGAAAAAGTATCCGTTGACGTTTCCGGACCAATCGGCATCGTAGTGCTAACCAACCAATTCCGCGAGATGGGATTTCCTTATCTTATAAAATTCGCGGGTCTCATCTCGCTCAACCTCGCCTTCATAAATTTCATTCCTTATCCGGCCTTAGACGGAGGCAGGATCCTGTTTCTTCTCATTGAAAAAATCAAAGGACGGCCGGTAAGCCAGAAACTGGAACAGACCATTCATATGGTCGGGCTTTATTCTTTATTGCTTCTTATGGTTTTGGTAACATTCAAAGATATCTCGCGTTTTCAGGAAAAATTTGCGATGCTATGGGAACGGCTTCAATTCTGGAGATAACTTTTGAAACTAAATTTTATTATCGCCTAAACTGTAAGCGATAATTCCAAACGCGACGCTGACATTCAGGGATTCTTTCTCTCCCCGCATGGGAATTTCTAAGATTACGTCTACTTTGGCCAAAACTTTTTTGGACAGTCCTTTGACTTCGTTGCCGACGATAAAGGCGACAGGTTTTCGAGCCTTGAATTTATTATATTTTGTTATCTTGTAGGGGCAGGTTTGAAACCTGCCCCTACATAGAATACGGCCGTTTTCCACGGCCGCAACCAAATATCCTTCTTTCTTGAGTTTGTCGATTAGCTTCCCGATATGCCCGTATCTTTCCCACGGAATATTTTTTTCCGCGCCCAATGCGGTTTTAGTAATTTCTTTTCTAGGCGGATATCCTGTATAGCCAGTCAAATATAATTTATTTATGCCTGCCCCGTCGGCCGTCCGGAACATTGATCCGACGTTATGGAGACTGCGAATGTTGTGGAGAACCGCTACAATATTTGTCATTTTACATTTTTCATTTGTCATTAATTTACCATTTTGACATTTATCATTTACAATGCTGATTCGAAAGAAACAGTTCAACAATTCCTCCAATGAAAAATGGTTTAATGGCAAATGAATGAGAAATGATAAATGCTCAATGTAAAATTTATTCAATCAGTCTTCTTCCCACAGGTCAACGGAGTAATGATCCGCGGTCGGGAAAAATACCGGCGGATAATACAGCAAATTATTATCGTAAATAATGTTTCGGTTGCGATAACCCGAGCAGTGGTTCCCGCCGCATGTCCAAGCAAATCCATAACGTCGGTTGGTAACTATCGATCCGAACACGGTGATAGTGTCACGATTGTAATAAGTTGAAGAAGACGACTGGTTATAGTAATCTCTTCCCACCCTGCCTGTCTGAGCAACCAAAGCGCCGTCAATTTCCAAAATATTATCGCTTCGCAAACCAATAGTAACATTGTTTTGCGCCACCAGCCCCAAGATATCCCGGCCATCGTAATAAGTATATTTTATATTGTGAAATATGTAGATATTAGCCGGATCCCCCCCTATGAGATTAGCCGCCGCTATGGTTATATGGTCATCTTTAATTACACCTTCAACCCAAACATCGTCTTCTACAAATATGACCCCATTGGCAGGTACGTCATAGACGACTGGGTCTGATTCGGAACTTACCGCATAAGAAACTGATCCGCATGAATGGACTTTTGACACGTTTAATTTTTCATCATTCCGAAGAGTTATATGATAACCGCAATAAGGTCTCGTTAAATTCGGAAGATAAATTCCCCCGGAATTTTGGGCCGCGTCTTTCATTACTCCGAAATCGACCCCGATTTTACTGAAATCCTTGTAATCAACAGGGTAATCTTTACCAGCAAGAAATACTGTTGATTCATCGGGCAGGGCAGTCCAAACCGCCGGTTTATATTCCCCATAATCCGGGTCCCAGTAAGTGTTCGGGATATTGCTCATGACCAGATTATGAGCTATACCGTCAAAATGTATCCCGTTATTCGAATGCGCCGGACCCCAAATTTCCGTTCCTGCTCCAAAACGCATCATATCATTACCAATAATAGCAAACTCGCTCCAAGACTCTTTTCTAAACCGAACATTTAAAACTCTTTTAAGAGTCGGGTGTTTCACGTCCCAACCGGTAATTTTTACCATGATAATGGTAGAGGACTGTAGAGGAGGAGTGACTTCGATTCTATAATTTGAAACTAATTCTCCTGATTGGTTAGTAACTTGGCCGTCATAATAAGGAATTCCCAGGGGCTCTCCTGCCCAATAAGCTTCAATTTGAGAAGATGATTTTCCCTCTAAGGTATGAATAACATACCACTGATAATAATTTAGCCCCGCTTCGGCTGCCTGGAGCGCGTTGCTTCGAGAAGCTTGTCTGACTGATTGTTCATAGCGGTAAGAAATATAACCCAAAAGACTGGTAAGAATAAGCGCCAAAACCGCGCCAAATACAATAACATAAGGGATGACAATGCCTTTATTTTTATATTTCATATTTCATTTGTCATATTTCATTTATATTACAAATATCATATTTCACTTCTGCTAGAACTTTATAATGAAATATGATAAATGAGAAATACATGAAACCTGAAATATGCTGCTGGTATTTTAGCTGGGCTTCTTCTCTGCGCTCTCAGAGACAACGTCATTATCGTTAGCACTATTTTTTTTGCCGTTGCTGATAGCATTTTCTTTCTCGGTTTCAATAATATCTCCCGAAGACATCTTGTCCCCAGTATTTAATTTAATAACCCTGACTCCTTGCGTATTCCTGCCAAGAATCGGTATGGTTTTCATCGGCGTTCGAATCACCTGCCCGTCCATAGAGGTAAGAATCAGATCATTAACTTTACGGGCGTCAACGCTCGTAAGCTGCGCCATAACCAACTGACCGGTTTTAGGAGTTACTCTCAACGTGCGTATCCCGCTGCCTCCCCTTTTCTGCTTGCGATATTCGGAAAGCCGGGAAAATTTTCCGCTGCCGTTTTCACTGATATTTAAAAGGATCCCTTTATCTTCTTTTTCTTGATAAACACTTATGCCTACGATGTAATCTTTCTCTCTTAGTTTCATGCCCCGGACTCCCGCCGCCGATCTGCCCATAGGCCGAGCTTCTTTTTCATCAAAGCGGATAGACTGGCCGAGAGAAGAGACTAAAACAACTTCATCTTTGCTATTGCACCCCATCACCCAACACAATTCATCACCTTTCTTAAGTCTTATGGCAATAAGTCCGCTTCTCCTTACGGTGTCATATTCTTCCCTGGCGGTTTTTTTCACCACTCCCTTTTTGGTCACAAAGAAAAAATATTCCGGTAAGTTTCCGCTAGAAAGACTGATAATGGCTGAAATTTTTTCCTCGCTGGAAAGATTGAGAAAATTTACCAAAGCTTGTCCTCTGGCGATGCGGGAAAATTCTGGCAGTTCATACGCTTTCAACTGAAACACTCTTCCCAGACTGGTAAAGAAAAGAATATTGGCGTGAGTATCGGTAATAAACATGTGACGGATAGTATCTTCTATTTTATGGGTTCCTCCCATAACTCCTTTGCCTCCTCGATGTTGGGAGTGATAACTCTTGGGATTGATTCTTTTTATATAGCCGCTTTTTGTCACGATTACCATTGTATCTTCCTGGGGAATTAGGTCTTCGGCGGAAAAATCCTTAATACCCCGAACCATTACTTTCGTTCTGCGAGGATCAGCATACTTTTCTTTTATATCTATGATTTCGTCCTTTATTACTCCTTTTAGCAGTTCTTCGGAAGCCAAAATCGCTTCCAAGCTCTTGATTAATTTTCTTTTTTCTTCCAGTTCGTCTTCAATCTTTTTTCTTTCCAATCCCGCCAAAGTTTGCAGCCTCATTTCGAGAATCGCCGTAGTCTGGAGGCTGGAAAACTTGAATTTTTTCATCAAATTCTGGTGAGCCAATTCTTTAGTCTTTGATTTCTTAATCGTGGCTATCACTTCATCAATATGATCTAAAGCCTTTTTCAGTCCTTCCAAAATATGCATGCGCTCTTTGGCTTTTTTTAATTCAAATTCAGTACGGCGTTTTACCACGATTTTGCGGTGTTCCAGGAAAAATTCCATAACGTCTTTCAGGCCTAGAACTCTGGGTTGAATACCATCCACTAACGCCAGCATGTTCATATTAAAAGACTTCTGGAGATCAGTCATTAAATAAAGTTTGTTAAGCACTTTATTGGGATGGGCGTCTTTTTTCAGCTCGATTACTATTCTTACTCCGTCTTTGTCTGACTCGTCTCGGATATCTCTAATGCCTTCCAATTTGCCGCTTTTCACAAGATCCGCGATTTTTATGATCGTGGCGGATTTATTAGTTTGATAAGTAATTTCCTTCACGACGATCCGATGGCCTTTTTTGGTTTCTTCTATTTGTGCTTCCGCCCGGGAGACCATTCTTCCTTTACCGGTAGCATAAGCTTGAAGAATATCTTGACGATTAAAAATCGTTCCCCCTGTAGGGAAATCCGGACCTTTCACGAATTCCATCAGCTCCTCGATACTAGCTTCCGGATTTCCCAGAAGATGGATCAGAGCATCAGACACTTCTCCTAGATTATGGGGCGGGATATTCGTAGCCATTCCGACAGCAATGCCCATCGTTCCGTTCAAAAGCAGTTGAGGGAGGCGTGAAGGCATGACTCTGGGTTCTTTTCTTGAAGCATCATAGTTATCAACAAAATCTACAGTTTCCTTTTCTATGTCCATTAGTATTTCTTCTGAAATACGCGCCATTCGACATTCCGTATACCTCATGGCGGCAGCGTTGTCGCCGTCCATTGACCCGAAGTTTCCCTGTCCGTCAACCAATGGATAACGAAAGGAGAAATCCTGAGCCATACGAACCATCGTGTCATAAACAGCGCTATCTCCGTGCGGATGGTATTTACCTAAAACATCTCCGACCACCAAAGCGGATTTGCGGTATTTGACATTATGCCTCAAACCAAGCTGATTCATAGCGTACAAAATTCTTCTGTGGACCGGCTTTAAGCCATCCCGAACATCCGGTAAAGCTCTGGAGACAATTACGCTCATAGCATAATCCAAGTAAGATTCTTCCATTTCGTTCACAATCTCCCGATTCTTGATAGTTTCTTTGCTGTTTTCCATATAATTTGAATTTTATCTATTCAGGATTTATGCATTTGAGTACAGTTCAAGGCGCAAGCGAGGAGCGCCTGCCTGCCGGTAGGCAGGGAGTAAGCTGTACTTTTGGGTACAGCGTCAAGCACCGGAGCTTGTAACGATGAAATGTGCCAAATGCGTAAATCCTTCTTAGAAAATATTATAGCACTTGCAATAAGTATAATAAGCCAAACTCGCTATTAGCAGCAACCCTACTGGCACCAGCACCTTCTGAAAACGTACATAAACTTTCCCCTCGTTACGTTTCTTTAAAGCGGTATGAGCAAATGCCCCCAACCAAAACACAATTGTTCCCGTAATTATACCGAGAATGATTTTATCGTATCCCCATAGAGTATTTTGGGGAAGTCCAATATATTTAAGCGTATAAAGGGGAATTAAAATTGAAAGGTAAACCAGCGCTAAAGTGAGGATTCCGGTTGCTCCGTTTAATTTATTCTTTTTTTTCAAATAGTTCCAGCCCCAAGCGCTGACTGATAAGCCTAACCCGCCTATCCAGATTGAAGTGATAAAATCATCGATTCCCAGCCATCTGGAAATTCCTAGTCCTCCTGCCACCGCTACCGTGCAAACGGGACATACTGCCTTAGCAAAATTGGCGCTGGCCAAATACAAAACAAAAAAAAGAAGCAATATTCTCCTTGCTTTCATAAATTTTACAAAAATATTTAACTTTTTTTATTGTATGGCATGATTACGAAATAGGAAAATCTATTTTATTTTGACCAAATTAATGTTTCCAGTTATAAATTACGTATTAAACCAACTATCACACATGCGTTTCACTAAGGAAAACCCTCGGTGGATTGTTTAATTAACTTCTCACCGCAATTGAGAAACGCAGTGGCTAACTAAATAAGGGAAAATATTATGAATCAAAAGTTAAAAGTCGAAAGTCAAAAGTCAGATAATAATGCAATTGAAAAGCCAATAACGGAAACTCTTGATCCGCAAAGCTCGCCAACTCGTGAACTCGAAAAGTCGGAAATTCAGAACACCAGCAAGCTCCTCCCTCTGCCCGAAAAGCGGATGCCCGAAATAGAGGAATTGCTAAAGTCGGGAATTCACTTCGGCCATCAGACTGGACGTTGGGATCCACGGGCCAGTTCCTATATTTACGGCGAGAGAAACGGCGTCCACATTATCGATCTTAGGGCAACTACTCGAGGATTCGAGAAAGCCTTGGAAAAAATAAATGAGATTATAAAAAATAACGGCAAAATTTTATTTGTGGGCACAAAAAGACAAGTCAGAAGCCTGGTTTTAGAGGCAGCTCAATTAACCAATATGCCCTACGTGACTGAGCGTTGGCTAGGCGGTACCTTCACTAATTTTCCAACGATTTCCCGCAGAATCCAAAAATTATTGGATATCGAAAGCAAATATAACGAAGGAAAATTGTCTCATTACACCAAAAAGGAGCAGATGAAATTTCGCAAAGAGATTCAAGATTTTGATAAAAATATGGGAGGGATTAAAACTTTAACCGATCTTCCTCAAGCTATTTTTGTGGTAGGCGTTAAAGAAGAAAAAACCGCTATTGCCGAAGCTCAGAAAACTGGTATCCCCATAATTGCGCTGGCCGATACCAATATTGATCCGAAATGCTTGGATTATCCAATACCCGCAAACGACGATGCGGTAAAATCAGTACAATTGATACTAAAGCACGTAGTAAGGGAAATGCAAGAAGCCAAAAAAGTATAATTAAGTTACCAAGTTACCGAGTTGCCTAGTTAACGAGTTGCTTAAATCGTTAACCCGACTCGTAAACTCGATAACTCATTAACTCGTAAACTCATTTTATGACCATTTCATTAGATCAAATCAAGGAATTAAGAGAGAAGACCGCCGTCAGCATCGCGGAGTGCAAAGCCGCCCTTGAAGAAACAAACGGCGACATTGAAAAAGCTATCTTAGTGCTTCGAAAAAGAGGACTGGAAACGGCTGACCGCAAATCCAAAAGAGAAACCCGCGAAGGGATTATTGCTTACTATATCCACACTAATAACAAAGTTGGCGCCATGGTGGAGTTGTTTTGTGAAACTGATTTTGTTGCCCGCAACCCTGAGTTTATCGCCCTGGGAAAAGATTTGGCCATGCAGGTGGTAGCCTCGAATCCCAAAGCGCTAAAACCGGAAGATATTTCCGATGAAACTTTGGAACAAGAAAAAAACATTTATCGCGAACAACTGGAAAAATCCGGTAAACCAGCAGACATCGTGGAAAAGGCTCTGCAGGGAAAAACTAATAAATTCCGTGAAGAAAACGCATTACTAACTCAAGCATTTATCAAAGATCCTTCCCGGAAAGTTGAAGATATTGTTAAAGAAGCGATCTCGAAAATTGGAGAGAATGTCCAAGTTGGCAAGTTTTGCCGATTCCAGATTTAAATCCGGTAATTCGTAAATCGTCATACGTAATTCGTAAGAATACCTCGAAAAGAAAGTTCTAGCTTGCATTTTTTGCGAATTACGATTTGTTTTATTAATTCGAGAGTTTTTTATCCAACCAATTAAATGAGCACGCCCGATCAAAAAAATCTTACTAAATCAATTCTTATCCTCGAAGACGATGAAATGATTTCGGAAATTTACAAAAAACAGTTGGAAAAAGCCGGTTATGAAGTTGAAGTGGTTATAGAAGGTTCTCACGTAGCCGAAAAAATCAAAAAAGAGGAACCGGACTTAGCTTTGTTAGATCTTCTTATCCCAGGGGGAGGGGGAATAGAGATTTTGAAACAACTCGAAGGCTGGAACGGTAAAACCAAGAATGTAATTTTCAGTAACAGTCAAGATGAAGAAAGCGAAAAAGAAGCGCTCAGCCTGGGCGCCAGCGCTTTTTTTATTAAAGCGAATTACACGCCTTCACAACTGTTAGGCGAAATAAAAAAACTATTAAGCTAATTGTGATGAAAAAAAAAGTATTAATCATCGACGACGACCAAGATTTGTTGGAAATGTACGGCCACAAATTTGCTGCGGAAGGTTTTGAAGTTGAAAAAGCCGAAAACGGCGCTTGGGGACTGCGGAGAATTAAAGAAGGCGATTTTGATTTAGTTTTGCTCGATATGGCAATGCCCGCGATGAACGGGATTGAAATGTTGAAAGCCATTCAGGAAGAAAGAAAAAATAAGAGCAAATTGAAAATCATTTCTCTGTCTAACACGGCCTTGGATGAAGAAGTAAAAGAAATGAAAGTCTGCGGAGCCGACTTATGTTTTATAAAAATTAAGGTTACTCCCGGCGAAGTATGCGCCGAAGCCTTTAAACTACTGAACAATTAATCATTTAGCATTAAACATTTATCATTCATTTGCCATTTGATCATTTTTCATTAAAATTGCCTAAAAAACTTTATATCTAAATGGTAAATTATTAAATGACAAATGAATGGCAAATGAAAAATGACAAACGATAAATTTGCAAACATGGATTTAACAAAACGTATTCAAATTAAAGAAATCATAGAACACGTCGGCAAGGACGTTATTCTGGGAGGCTGGGTTTATCGGAAACGCGATCATGGAAAGGTTAGCTTTGTTGATTTGCGTGACGGATCAGGCATCCTGCAGATTGTATCGACCGGCGACACAAAAGTTAGCGGGGATAAAGACAGTTGGGGCTTAGAAAGCGTAATTGTTGTGAAAGGACTCGTCAAAGAAAGACCGGCTCACATGATTAATTCTGAAATCCCAACAGGACACTTAGAAATGGAAGTAAAGGAAATGGAGATTATCTCTCCGACCGACGAAGCTTTGCCTCTCGACATGAGCAAAGATATAGACAAAATACATCTCGACACTTTGCTCAACTACCGCACCCTTACTCTGCGCAGTCCTAAAATGCAAGCTATCTTTAAATTTAGTGAAAAGATTGAGGAAGGTTATCGGGAGTTTTTGAAAAGCGACAGCTTTACCGAGATTCATACGCCTAAAATAATTCCTTCCGCCACTGAAGGCGGTGCCAACGTTTTCCGAGTGGATTATTTTGGCAAAGATGTATTTCTCGCCCAAAGCCCGCAATTTTATAAACAAATGATGGTAGGGGTTTTTGAAAAAGTATTCGAAGTGGGAGCTGTTTTCCGCGCTGAACCGCATTACACCTCTCGCCATCTGAACGAATTCACTGGACTGGACGCAGAGATAGGATTTATCGAGAGCGTCGCGGACGTAATGGGAAAACTGGAAAAATGTATTCTGTTTATCGCCGAAAAAATAGCAAAGGAAGTATCCGAAGAAGATAAAAAAATCTTGAATTTTCCAGCACTCAAAATACCTGAAACCGGTATCCCAAAAATTACCTTGAAAGAAGCGGTGGGAATTATCAATAAAAAAAGAGGCTCCAAGGATGATGCGTTGGACCTGGACAGCGAAGGAGAGAGAATTTTAGGAAAATATATTCAAGAAAAATACCAAAGTGATTTTGCTTTCGTAACGGAATATCCGACCAGCGCTCGTCCGTTCTATCAAATGCCGACGAAAGACGGTAAATTTACCGAAAGTTTTGATATAATTTTCCGCGGATTGGAGCTCGGAACCGGCGCGCAGAGAATCCACGATCCTAAACTGCTGGTTGAGAGCATGAAAAAACATGGCCTGAATCCAAAAGACTTTAAAGATTACGTCGATTTGTTCAAATACGGCATGCCCCCTCACGGCGGTTGGGGACTGGGCCTCGAGCGTTTCACTAAACAATGGCTCGGTTTGGACAACGTCCGCTTGGCATCACTCTTCCCCCGAGACGTAAAAAGAGTGAATCCTTAGCATTTCCCCTCCTCAGAAAAAAGGGAGGAGGTTTATTAAAATCAATAAATGGAAAATAGCTTCGAAAAAAATCCTGCAGAAAACAACTTGGTGAAAGAAAAGGTTGAAAAAATGCTAGAGAAACGCAATTGGCTGTACGGACAAAAAAATAAGTTGGAAATTTACAATGAAGTAAATACTTTTTGCCAAAAATTAACAGAAAAATTCGGACCAGAAAAATGCCATGAATATGCTATGTTCCAAGCCGTATTAGGGGGTATGGATCCTTCCTTCTGGACCAAGTTCGCTGAAGATAAAATCGACTTTCCCGCAAAAGAAGATTCTATTGAGAATCTAATCAAACGATTAGAAAAAATTGAAAGAATCAGAGAAAAATGGCAACGTTTTCTAGGAAGTGAAAAGGAATTTGAAATAAACGACAAGATCGGCGAATTTACTTCCGAATTACGTACCAGGCTTGGGGATTCCATTGAAGATTATGCGGCTTTTCACATAGTCGGCGGAAGCGGACCAAAACCTTGGTCGGAATTTCCGGAAAACAGAATTGATTTTCCGGGAGACGACTCTATCGAACAATTATTAGACAGGTTTGCAGAAGAATATAAAGAAAAATAAAAGCAATAATCTGATTGCTTTTTATTCCGAAAGCTTTTTTGCATGGTTTGAAAAATCAACCTAATCTGGTTAAAATGCCTAAAGGAGGACGGTTACATGTTCCTGCAAAGTCTGGGAGGCCAACCAATTTCCAATAGAAACGGGAATGGCAAGAGAATCCCTTTGTTGGCGGTTAGCAGTTCTCCTGAGCTGCTAGAACAATTAAAGCGGATGCTCGAAGGAATCGACAGCCATTTCGACGTTTTAACTGCCGGCGATTCCGACTGCGCCCTGGAAGCGTTCGGAGAGATCAAGGAGAATCTGGGACTTCTGATAACCGAACGTTTGATATTTTCAAGAGAAGGAGAGAATGGAGTAAATCTGATCAAGAAATGCTTCATACGAGGGCGAAAGACATATCCTACTATTGTCATCCTGAGTCCGATGTCTGAAAGCGTTGATGATGTTCGAGCTGAAGTCCGCAAAGTCTTTGGGATGACCGGGGACGAGATCGTTTATCTTCAGAAGCTTTATGGACGAGATGATCTGATCGGAGCGCTGGAGAAAGCCCTGCCCAGAAAAATTGAATTACAAGACTAATGTTTCGCACCTTGCGTTATCGGTAGCGCCAATTCCTCGCGGAGTTGGCTTTTTCTTTTTGAAACAGTGTATAAGTCGGAGCGGCGGGATTTGAACCCGCGGTCTCAGGACCCCCAGCCCTGCGCATTAGGCCAGCTATGCTACGCTCCGATACAGTTTAGAAGGTTTAGAAAGTGTAAAAGTTTAGAAAGTATTTTTATTATTATCCTACAATTTTGTATTAACTTTCCAAACTTTCAAAACTTTGTAACTTTCCAAACTAACGAGTGCGCGCAATAGGGATCGAACCTATGACCTCTTGCGTGTCGAGCAAGCGCTCTACCACTGAGCTATGCGCGCAATTACATATTTTATTGGACTTGAATGTCGTCGCTTGCCTGAGTTAATCAATTCAGCGTCTGTTATAAGCTAACCATTATTTAATTTTTTCGCAATAAAAAGAAAAGAGGCCGCGCGTACGCGAACCTCATAGTTGTTTCATATGGAGTTAACCGGAAGGCAGTTATGCAACCACCGCCAATTTCCCCTTCTGAATGAAGTCTATCTGCCCCTTGACGATTTCAGCGAGATAACCTCTCGCCCCCTTGTCGTCCGCAACCCGATCAAAACACGCTTCGATGACCGATTCTGGGACACCGAGCTTGCGCAAATCCTCTCTCAGGTTTTCACAAACAGTATGGTCGACGCGGACTTGCTGGCCGAAGTTGGTATCGCTTTCTTCCAGTAATTCTCTCAGGAGATTATCTGCGATTTCCCCGGAAATAAGCACCCGACACTTTTTCATGCTATTCTCCTTTCGACAGTTAGCGTTCGTAGAATAATACGTTGAAAAATTCATCGGGATCGTGATCAGTTGAGGCCAGCCTTTCTTCTCTCGAAAAACAGAATCCGAAGATCGGCAGCCTCCCCACCTGTTTGATAGCCCATACTTGATCTTCAACAAACTTAGCATTTGAAGAATCCTTCCCTCCTTTTATCCTCAGGGATAATCGTCGGGAACCGTTTCCATTCAGAGGGGCGCTCCTCCCTCTTACTTCCACAAAAGGTATTGGCCTAAGGTTGGTTGTGATAATGTTTTCGACCCTCCCAATCTTGGAAGATGTACTCAAAATCGACCTCCTTGATTTTGGTTGAGAATTGAACAAAAAACACAGTTATATTGGTCAATGAACAGTCTTTACCCTAACCAAAACTTTTAATATGGATATTCTGGAAAGTCAAATGAAACTGGCTGAATTTATTGACATTCAGTTTTTTGCCGGATTATACTGATTTTGTTATCAACTATTAATATGGAGAGGTCGCATAGTGGTCTAGTGCACCACCTTGGAAAGGTGGCGTGTCGCAAGGCACCGGGAGTTCGAATCTCCCCCTCTCCGCTAAACTCAAAAGGCGGGACTATACCTATAATCCAATCACTACTGAAAGGAGTAATCAGCATGTTGGAAGAGTACTTTGAAAAACGACAAGTTGGCAAAGAGGGGAAGGTGGTCAAAGTCGCAGTTCGCGCGATGACCCAGGAAGAAGCGCGTCAAGCTTACCCGTACAGACCTCCCTCTAAATATGCGGAATCGCGCTTCGGCGGAAACGAAATGACTGACGACAGATGTTTGCTTATCAATGAAATGGCGGAACGATGCAAAATGTGCAAGGCACCAACGAGAAAAGAGTACCTTCACGAGAACATGTGCCCCGACTGCGACGGCCGTTCCGAAAAAAATGGAGTCGACCCGCACAAGCCCATATGAAAATCAAGCTATGACTAAAGGACAGCGTTTTCGCTGTCCTTATTTTTTACAAGATATTTTCTAGTCTTTTCTGACTTGCCCGGCTTTTTTCAAAGATACTTTGAATTCCGGTTCGTAGCGATTGTTGTATTCGTCAGTTACTTCAACAGTTTTGCCGTCCATCAAGGTCGTCATGGCAATATCGTTGATCATCTGCTGGTCGGTCGCGATGTCATCGCGCAGTTCCTCCAGCTTCATAAAAGTTTCGCCTAGGTGTTCCTGGACTTCGAGTTCTATTTGTTTCTTTTTGTCCCGATGGGTTTTTATTTCGTCAACAAGATTGTTGTACCTAGTATCGTTATCCAGACCATCTTTGTACATTTTTCTTATTTCCTTGAGTTCTTTTCTTCTTTTTTGCATCCGGTCAAAAACCGTTTGGAGCTTTTCCATTTCTATATTTTTAAGTTATTAAATTAAAAATTCTTTCTGGATCCCTGCTTTCGCAGGGATGACAACAGAGAAAAATACTTTTTCAGTATATTCACATTTTTCCTAAAGGAAAATTTTACAGAATCAATCTAATAGGGTAGTTTAGAAGAAACAAGGGACAAGATACAAGAAACAAACAATAGCCAAATTTTCAAAATTCAATTTGGAAGTTGGTTTTTTGGAATTTTTTTGTATCTTGTTTCTTGTAACTTGTATCTTTGCAGGATAAGTAGTTTTATAACAACTCTAATATTCAAATTAAGCTATGTTAGCAATTCGATTATCACGTATTGGCAAAAAAAATTCCGCCTTCTTTCGTATTGTCGTTATGGACAAACAGAAATCCGCCAAAGGCCGGGCGCTTGAAGTTTTGGGATCGGTAAACCCGCATAAAAAAGAAATTACTCTTAAAAACGAGCGTATTTTATACTGGATCGGGGTTGGAGCCCAACCTTCCGACCGAGTGCACAATATTCTAGTTTCCAAACAAGTTATTAAAGGACCTAAAACAGCTAAGAAAATCAGGAAGAGCAAAAAAGAGGAAGGAGCAGAAGAAGAAGTAGCAAAACCAGAAGCGAAAGAAGCAGATTCTTCGACTGCAGTCGCTGAGGCGACCTCCGCTCCCTCCTCCGCCGAAGCTCCGGCGGACAAGCAGAATGACAACAAAGTCGAAGAAAAAATCATGGAGGAAAAAACTGAAGAAGCTATTCCCGAAGCTGCTGAAGAAGTAAAGAAAGAAGAGATTAAAGAAGAAATTCCTGCTGAATCTAAAGAGGAGCCTAAGGAAGAAGTAAAAGAAGAAAAACCATCTGAGGATGTTAAAGTTGAAGAAGAAAAATCAGTCGAAGAGCTGAAGCCTGAGCCAAAACCAGAAAAAAAGAAAGAAAAAACTGAAGCTAAAGAAACGCCTGAAGATAAATAAAAATATTTGTCATTCCCCGGCTTGACCGGGGAATCTAGAAAACGTTATTATACTGATAATACTATTTTCTGGATCCTCCCTGCCTGCCGGCGAGGCAGGTGGTCAAGCCAGAGGATGACATTCTTATTTAATTCTTCATCATCTATGTCTAAAATTCGCGTTAGAATCGCTCCCTCTCCTACCGGCCTATTCCACCTGGGAAGCCTGCGTACTGCTCTCACCAATTATTTGTTTGCCCGCAAAGAGCGGGGGACTTTTATCGTACGCGTCGAAGATACCGACCAATCAAGATTGGTGCCGGAAGCGATTCCTGACATGCTGGAGAGTTTGCGTTGGGCAGGAATTGAATTGGACGAAGGAGCAACTGGAATTTCCAATACCCAATATCCAACTTCCAATGAAATATCAAATACGGAGTCACAAAAAGAACTATATGACCAAGTAAAGAATTCGGTTGTCCAAAAGGGAAATTTTGGACCGTATATCCAGTCTGAGCGGTTGAAAATATATCAGCGTTATGCTGAAGAATTATTACGAAAAAAGGTTGCTTATCCTTGTTTTTGCGGCCAACAAAGGCTTGAGGATGTTAGAAAAAACTATTTGTCTCAAGGACTGCCTCCCCGGTACGACCGGCATTGTCTGAAATTATCTCCCGCCGAGGTAAAGAAAAAAATGGAAAAAGAGCCTTATGTGATTCGGCTCAAAGCCCCTTCCGCGGGAAAGACAATATTCAATGATCTTATCAGAGGAAAGATAGAAGTGGAAAATAAATTTTTAGACGATCAAGTTTTAGTTAAGTCCGACGGTTTTCCAACTTATCATTTCGCTGTAGTCGTGGACGACCATTTAATGAAAATTTCTCATATTTTTCGAGGAGAAGAATGGATCCCTAGCACCTCCAAGCATATTCTGATTTACAAAGCGCTCGGCTGGAACGTTCCTGCGATCGGACACCTAACAAACATTCTCAACATGAAAGGCGGGAAACTGAGCAAGCGGGATGGAGACGTGTCGGTCTCGGATTTCCGCCGAAAAGGATATTTGCCGGAAGCAATTATTAATTTCGTCGCCCTGCTTGGCTGGAATCCCAAAACCACCCAGGAAATATTTTCTTTGCCGGAGCTAATCAAAAACTTTGACATCAAAAAACTAAATAAAGCCGCGCCCCGGTTCGACCAAAAAAGACTGGAATGGTTCGGCGCCTATTATATCAAGCAAAAACCGCTTGCCGAGTTAAAAAAACTCGCCGCCCCTTATCTGAAAAAATATACGAAAGACGCAAAATTAATCGAGAGGATAGTAACGATACAGCAACCCAGAATGGTTGCCTTGAGCGATGTCAGCCGGGATATTGAGTTTGTCTTTAAGCTTCCCGTCTATTCTAAAGATTTATTGCGCTGGCGCGACATGGAAAATAAGGCGATCGTCGGGTCTTTAAGAAAAGCCTTAAAAATAATCGAAAGTATTCCCGCAGATAAATTCGAGTTGCCAGTATTGGAAAAATTACTAATGAAAGCGGCCGGTGAAGACCGCGGATCTTTTCTTTGGCCGTTGCGCGTGGCTCTCTCCGGCCAGCAAAAAAGCCCCAGCCCTTTCGAGTGCGCTTGGATGCTGGGAAAAGAACAATCTCTCGAAAGAATAAAAAAAGCGATTCTTAAAATCGCCTGAAACTGCCACATTGTCCATTATTTTATAATTATATTTTGTCTGACTTTAGTCACATTCGTGACTTTTTTTAGACAAAAAGAAACGCGACCTATATAAGATCGCGTATGATTCGCAAAAGAACTGAGTTGAATATGTCTAATTTTGGCTTCAACATCCTCCGTCTCGCGGGCAAAAGCCGAGGAACGGGAATGCCGGATCAACCGTGGACGCGTCCTTTTTATCGAATCTCTGTTCGCAATGTGCACAGCGACCATCCATAACAAAGTCGTGTTCCCCTTCAAAGCACCGGCTTCTCCCGTATTCCGTTCCGAATCCTTTAGGATAAAATCCTTTTTCGGGAATTTTATCCCAATCGCTGAGTTCGTAAAAATAGCCTTTGGCTCTGAGAAAATTACACAGAAAGTTCAAGGACTCTCTGATACGCCACTCCAATCCAGGATCTTTTATAGCGGGATTGAACTCGATACTTCTCCCCATGGGCAAACGAACGAAGTCGAACTCAAAAGTGTTGGCTATCCCTTCCATATGAAGCACAAATCGGGTCTGGGGCCAATTCTCGGCTACACATCCTTTAAATCTGAGATTTTCGATTCCCAGAAACTTTTTGATCTGAAATCTCCTGTTGACCTCCCCAAGTATGTTTTCTTGGGTCAAGAAAAATCCTGCTTCAACTTTCATTGCGCCGATTCCATAGCTAGACATCGCTTTTCTCCTCTTGAGAGCCTACCGAATGGCCGATTTGCCGAGATCCAGCCGAACGTGATCTCTCAGGCTAAGATCAGATAAAGGAACCATGGGAGCGCAACCTTTGATACATTGTATCGATTCGTTTTTTCCTGCCTCGATCTCATAACCGCATACGGGGCATCGATAGTTTTGCTTCCAGCCTTCTTCGGAATTTATTTTTCCCATAATTCAACAACCTCCTTGGTTTTGTGGGTGTATATCAAGCGTTAATGTGCTTTTTTATTGTTACTTAAGGCTAAAACCACCCTATAATGAAATAAAATTATTGGCTACTCCCCGCTGAGAACATAGCAGTGCTATGTTCCTACATAAAGATTCCATCGTTATAGCCGCGAGCAAATTCCTCGGCGGAAATAAGGTTTTTACCTTCGACTTGAAGCTTGGTTACTAGCAAAATGTTTTTCTTGGTGCCAATAGCTAGATTATTGCCTATTGTTTTATATTGACCGGAGTTTAACTCTTGAGACGGGGTATGTCCCATCTCTACACAATTCAATATGTCCTTAGTTTCTAGAATATTCACCCGTTTTTTTTGCCCGTTTTTTTCTAAGAATGTATAGGTTTTGAATTGCGGATTGAGAGCGCGGATTTTACGGTCGATTTCTTCGGCGGTTTCTTTTTGCCAATCGATTTTACCGTCTTCTTTTTGCAACATTTTGCAGTAAGTTGCCTTGGTCTCATCCTGTAAAGACACATCGCAACGTGTCTCTACTAAACAAGTTTTCAATATCTCAGGCAACATTTCTTTTCCTAAATCAACCAATTTACGCGTTAAAGTAACGCTGGTTTCACGCGGATCCATTTTTATAGATTTTTGATCCAAAATCGGCCCGTCGTCCATTCCTTCACCTAATTTCATTATACTGACTCCGGTTTCTTCATGGCCTTCCAAAATAGCGCTGGCTATCGGCGAAGGTCCGCGTAGTTTAGGCAATAGAGAAGGGTGAAAATTAATAAAACCTAATTTTGGGACAGCTAGAATTTCTTTGGAAAATATTTTGCCGTAGGCAACCACCACAACCAGGTCCGGCTCAAGCTCTTTAAATTTGCCTAGAAAATCCGAATCGCTCAATTTCTGGGGCTGGAGCACTGCCACGTTTAATTTTTCCGCTTCTGTTTTGAGCGCGTGGACGGCTAGTTTCTGCCCCCGCCCTGCACCGTGCGGTACAGGGCCCCGGTCTTTTTTGCTGTCGGGAGGGGCCATCACCCCCACCATATTAAAACCCTCATCTACGAGAAGTCTCAAAAATTCGGTGGACCAGTCTGTACCGCCAGCAAAGATTATACGTTTAGATTGCCAAGACATACAGCTAAAAATTGAAAATTGAAAATTCTAAGTTCCAAATAATTATAAACTTTAAGCATTAAAATTTCAATTTGGAATTTAATGTTTGGTGCTATTTGCCTGCCTGCCGGTAGGCAGGGAGCTTATGATTTTCAATTATCAATTTCTGATTAGTCGTTCTCAATTATCTCCTTAATCGTGTAGTTCATATTCTTTCCCTGGTACCGGCTTTTAACCAGGATATCCGCCATAAGCCCGGACACCAACAACTGGGCTCCCACCATCATGAAAAAGATTGCCAAGAGAGGCCAAATTTTATCCGACAGAGAATAACCAAAAAAGATCCTGGCTGCAAAAAGCGCCAGCAAGACTATCGCGCCCAAAATAAAACTGAAAAGCCCCGCGCCACCGAACAAGTGCAAGGGACGACTGGCATATTTCATCCAGAACCAAACGCCTAAAATATCCAAAAACCCTTTAATGGTGCGCTTATAATTATATTTTGTAATGCCATGGATCCGCGGACGATGGTTGACCACAAGCTCGCCGACTTTAAACCCATGAATAGCCAGAGTTGCCGGAATAAAACGATGCATTTCACCCATCAAATTCACTTTTTCAAAACATTCTTTTTTGTAAGCCTTAAGGGTACATCCCGAATCGTGTATGCCGTCGTTAATAAGAAATTTCCTTAATTTTTCCGCTCCCCGCGAAATAAATTTTTTACTAAAAGGATCTTTCCTCTCTTTTCGCCAGCCCGAGACAACATCATATTTTCCTTCGTTCATTTTCCTGATTATTCTAGGGATATCCTTCGGATCATTCTGCAAATCACCGTCCATAGTAATAATTACCTCCCCTTTTGCCTCTTTAATCCCCGCATCAATCGAAGCTGTCTGACCAAAATTCCGACGAAAGCTAATGATTTTAAGCGGTTTGAGTTTCTGACAATTTTTCAGGGTATCATCCGTACTCCCGTCATTAACAAAGATGATTTCATAAGACTTACCATAGTCCTTCAAGACTTCTACGATTTCCTCGTGAAGTTTTTTTACATTGTCCTGTTCGTTCAATATGGGAACGACGATTGATAGATCGAACTTTTCTTTCATTTTAATAAAATAAAATTGAATATTCTCAGAGCTTAAGCGTTTGGGTGCAGTCCGGGACACAAGCGAGGAACAGAGTTTCTTTTAGGAATAACATCTAGATACTATCTCTATTTTTTTATTTTTCAAACATTTTTAGGGCAAAATAATTGCTTTTTTAAAGATTTATCCTAAATTTAAATAGAAATTAGATAAAAAAATTTTCATGGATAATCTCAAAAATCAACTTAATAAATCCATTAAACTTGCCCATTTGGAGCTAGCTTCTGACGAGAAAGAAAGATTGCTCTCCGATCTCGAAGAAATATTGGGTTTTGTCCAAAGCATAAAGAAAGCCGAAGAGAAGGGAGAGGCGGAATTTGGAAAAAATATCGCTTCAGAAGACCGTGAATTTCCCCAAATTAAGAAAAGAAACGCCCTGCGGGAAGACATTATTGAGCCATTTGATAATACAAAAGGAATAATTGAGGAAGTGCCCCAGACAAAAGATAATTTAATTAAAGTTAAAAAGATATAAGATGGGTTTTGCAGAAATATACAAAGATCCCTTTTATTTGAATGTGATTAGAGTTTTATTGCTCACTCTGATCGCTTTTGTGGTCGCAATGGCTTGGACGCCGCTTTTGACCAATTTTCTGTACAAATACGGCGTAAGAACAAAAATCAAAAGCAAGTCGGTAGACGGAAAAAGCGCTCCCATATTTCATAGTCTCCACAAAGAAAAGGAGGGAACACCGGTTATGGGAGGCCTTTTGGTCTGGGTTACAGTTTTAGTTTTAGCCGTAGTATTTAACATATTAGGTGCCTGGCTCGACGGTTACGTAAAAATTTTGGACTTTCTAAGACGCTCTCAAACTTGGCTTCCACTTTTCGCTTTAGTCAGCACCGGAGTTCTCGGCGCGATCGATGATATAAAGAGCTCTCGTGGAACCGGCACCAATAAAGCTGGGGGAATGCGCTTTCTTTATCGTTTTTGGTGGTTGATGCTGATAGCGATTCTAGGGGGATTATGGTTTTATTTCAAATTGAATTTCACGGCTATTCATGTACCCGGACTGGGAGATTTTGATATCGGCTGGTGGTATATCCCGTTTTTTGTCTTCGTCATCCTGGCCACTGCTATCTCTTCCAACGAAACCGACGGCTTGGACGGCCTAAACGGCGGGATTTTACTAATGGCTTTTTCGGTTTTCGGAGTAATCGCTTTCGTTCAGCACCGGATTGATCTGGCCGCTTTTTGCGGGGTCATCGTAGGCGGATTATTGGCCTTTCTCTGGTTCAATGTTCACCCCGCCCGGTTTTTTATGGGAGACACTGGCGCTATATCTTTGGGGACGGCACTGGGGGTGGTGGCGCTCGTCACTAATTCCGCCATTATTCTGCCGATTGTTTGTTTTGTCTATGTTGTCGAATCGCTTTCCGCAGCCATTCAACTGACTTCAAAGAGACTTTTTGGGAAGAAGGTATTTCTTTCCGCCCCGTTTCACCACCATCTGCAAGCCATCGGTTGGCCAGAGTCAAAAGTGGTAATGCGGCTTTGGATAATCTCAGGGGTAACCGGCGTAGCAGGCTTGATTATTGGAATTCTGGGAATGGGATGATGGACGACATTTAACATTTATCATTTAGCATTAATCATTCATTTTTCATTGAACATTTTACATTTTTAACCAGAAATGGCAAATGATAAATAGGCAATAATACAAATAATGACGACATCTTCAAATACAGTAAAACCTTCTTACGACTCAAATCAAAGTATTTTCCCGAACAGCAATATTCTGGGTGATTTTTCTTTGTCTTTATTCGCTTTTGTCTTTATATTAATAATCATTTCGGCCGGGATTTTCCTTCTGCTTCGCCGCAGAAAAAATTTCGTTCACTCTTTCAAGCTTGCGCTGCTCCGAATCGCAGTCCCAGTGGTTGAATCCAATACAAACGACCCTCACTCGCCTCAAGCTAAAAATGAATCCTTGGAGCTTATTCGAGAAAAAATATCAGTAATGGAACAGTTATATTCAACGCTCTCGAATATCCGACCCAAAACAATCTGGCAAAGATTCGTAAAATACCCGTATTTTGCAATGGAGATCGCAGTCCCCTACAATCAGGAGGGTATTGCTTTTTATATGGCCGTTCCCAGAAATCAAATGGATTCAGTAGAAAAACAAATTCACAGCTTTTTTCCTTTTGTTTCAGTGGAAGAAGTAAAAAGTTATAACGTTTTTATCCCCAAGGGAGCAGTGTCCGGATGCAAGCTGAAACTTTCGCGAGAAAAATTCCTCCCGATAAGAACTTACCGCGAGCTGGAAAGCGATCCGCTGAACAGCGTAACTAATTCGTTGTCAAAGCTTGATCCGGAAAAGGAAGGGGCGGCGATTCAAATTGTGGTATGCCCTCTTCCGGATTCACAAAACACGCAGGCGATGGAAATTGCCCGGGAGATGAAACAAGGCAGAACACTTGCCCAAGCCAAAGAAAAAGTGACTAGCCCCTTGCTGAAATTCTTTAAGGAATCCCTGACGGGAAGTTCCAACAAAAACACTAAAAACAATGCTTTAGCGCGAGAAAAAGAACAGCATATCCTCACTCCCGGAGAAGAACAATTGGTGGATCTAATCGAAAATAAAGCCCGCAAAAGCAGTTTTGAAGTTAATATCAGGTTAATCGCTTCCGCGGAAACGAAAGAGCGGTCGGACATGATACTCAGCCACATTAAAGATTCCTTTTCTCAGTACGAGAACTCGAACGGTAACGGCTTTAAGTATATCGATTCAAAGAAGATAAGGGACTTTATTTACACTTTTACTTTCCGAGTGTTCAGAAAAAAATACTCCGTACTCCTTTGCAAAGAAGAGCTAGCCAGCTTGTTCCACTTTGGAATTAACATAGTGAAAGCCGCTCCCCGCATGATTACCGCAAAGTCAAAAAAAGCCCCTTGTCCGACAAATATGCCCCAAGATGGAATTGTTTTAGGCAAGAATGTTTATCGAGATCAGGAAAAAACCGTACGGATCGGGGAGGACGACCGCCGAAGACATTTCTATACCATCGGACAAACCGGTACTGGTAAATCAACCTTGCTCGCCAATATGATCAGGCAGGATATCAAGGACGGTAAAGGAGTTTGCGTTATCGATCCTCACGGGGAGCTGGTCAATAAAGTGCTTACTTTCATTCCTAAAGAGAGAACGGAAGACGTAATTTTGTTTGATCCGTCAGACGTGGAAAGGCCTCTGGGGCTTAACCTCTTGGAATACAGTCGGCCTGAGCAAAAGACTTTCGTCATAAACGAGATGATCAACATCTTTGACAAGCTTTACGATATGCGCCAAGTCGGCGGACCGATGTTCGAGCAATATATGCGTAATGCTATGCTTCTCGTTATGGCCCACCCGGAATCCGGATCGACCCTGCTGGAAATTTCCCGGGTGCTTTCCGATCCGGACTTCCGCAAATATAAACTTGATCATTGTTCCGATCCTATCGTAGTAAACTTCTGGGTAAAAGAAGCGGAAAAAGCCGGCGGGGAAGCGGCTCTTGCCAACATGGTGCCTTATATAACCAGCAAACTGACCTCGTTTATCGCTAATGACGTGATGCGGCCGATCATCGCCCAACAGAAATCGTCTTTCAATTTGCGTGAAGTCATGGACCAGCAAAAAATAGTTCTTATGAATTTGAGTAAAGGAAGCATCGGGGAGCTTAATGCTTACCTTTTGGGTATGGTCATGGTGGGAAAAATATTAATCTCCGCCATGAGCCGGGTGGACATGCCCGAAGAAGAAAGAAAGGATTTTTATCTTTATATCGACGAGTTTCACAACTTTACCACCGATTCTATTGTTTCGATTCTCTCGGAAGCCCGCAAATACCGGCTTAATTTGATAATCGCCCACCAGTTTATCAAGCAATTGTCCGAAAAAATCCGTGATGCCGTATTCGGAAACGTTGGATCAATTGCGGCTTTCCGAGTCGGACCGGAGGACGCGGATCTGGTTGCCAAACAACTTGACCCGATTTTCAATTCTTATGATCTTATGAACCTGGATAATTTCAATGCTTATTTGAAACTCATCATAAGAGGGCAGGTGGGAATGCCTTTCAGCATGATAACTGAACGTCCTCTCTCTGAAGACACCGCTAACATTGCTTTAGTAAAAGAATATTCCCGCAACAAGTACGGCCGTCCTCGAAAAGAAATAGAAGAAGAAATTTTCTCCCGACTGAAAGAAGCATCCGGAAATACTGTTTCTTCGACCCCGGCGGAAAGCGACATGGGAGTAAAGTAAGTTAAAAATTTGCCAATAAAATACATTTCTATATACTTAAAAAGTAAAAAGTAATAGACAAGTGCGATGAAAACTGGAATTCATGTTATCGGTGACCTCCACAACTGTAAATTTTCTTCGCATCTTAAAGATAGAGACGAAGTTGAGAAGCTAAAAGTCCTTATTAGCAAGAAAATTAAAGAAGTGGAGCTTACTGAGCTGGGTAATTTTTATCACTTTTTCGGGCCTTATTCGGTTACCGCGGTTATTTGCTTGGCCGAGTCGCATATAAGTTTCCACACTTGGGGAGAGGAAAATTACACCAGTCTGGACGTGTTCGTGTGTAATTACTTAAAAGACAACACCGACAAGGCTCGCTTGATTTTCGACTATTTGATAGAGGAAGTTTTCAAACCGGAGAAAGTTGTGAGAAAAGAAATAGAAAGATAACTCAATGAAAAATAAAATAGCTGAATTAACGATAAGCCGAGCTTGGGTAAATATAAATTCCCGCGCGGCTGGTGAAACTGTCATTGCGACAGTGATAGTCGTAATTATTCCTGCGCTTTTGGCCCACACCCCCCAAAACCAATTTATTGTTGGACCGATCGTAAACGCGGTGTTGTTTTGGGTTGCTTTAAGAATCGGCCTGGTTAACGCAATTTTTATTGCGGTTATTCCATCGCTCATTGCCCTGTCTCGAGGATTATTACCGCCCCAAGCAGCCATAATGATCCCGTTTATCATTTTAGGAAATTGCGCAATGATAACAACGTTTTGGTATTTTGTCCGGAATAAATCGCATGCTGGAATGCTAGATATCGTGATCAGTTCGATTGTAAAGTCATTGATTATATTCCTACCCGTTTGGTTATTATTAAACCTGCCGCCGATTGTCACTTTTATGATGAGCTGGCCACAGCTGGTGACGGCGTTTGTTGGCGGATCAATCGTTGTTTTGGTCAATAATAAAATATTTTCAGCAAAGTAGCAAATGGATTTTTCATTTTACATTTGTCATTTTCCATTAATTTAACATTACCCATTTGCCATTTAAATGCTAAATGGCAAATTAATGATAAATGCTAAATGTCACCTGAAAAATTTTTTCTTTTAGCCCGTTGATTTTATCTTTTATTTCTGTTAGTTTATAAACACGCCGTAACAAACGGCTAGTTTTATGTTCCCGAGGGTGGCGGAGCGGTCAATCGCAGCAGACTGTAAATCTGCCGGGCTTGTCCCTACGGGGGTTCGAATCCCTCTCCTCGGACCAATTTAAGCCGTACGGTTTCACCGTGCGGCTTTTTTGTTTGCCTTATTTTTCTCCCCCTCAGATGAGGGGGAGATTAAGAGGGGGTTGCTTTGCTATTTTTTTCAGTATAAAGCCAAATTGTATTTGCTACGCCATCAATATTTTTATAAATTTCATAGGTTTCAAATCTTAGGAATTTAATTCCTAGAGATTCGATTTCTTTTTGTCTTTTCTGATCATATTCAATTGTACCTCTTTTCCAAAAGTGTTGATCTCCGTCAACTTCAATCGCCAACTTCAATTTGGGACAATAAAAATCAACGATATACTTCCCAATGCTCGCTTGCCTTCGAAATCTATAGCCATTCATCTGTTTCCTATTCAATTTAGACCATAAAATTCTCTCCCCGTCCGGCATACTTTTTCTTAGCCTTCTCCTTCTTTCTTGAAATGTTTTTAGATTGAAAACTTTATTCATTTAGAGTTTTTACAACCCCTCCGGTCGCCTCCGGCGACCACCTCCCCTCAACTGAGGGGAGGAAAATACTCATATAGCTTACCACAAGTATCATTAAAAACTTTTAAAAAAATTATTAACCGAACCTCAGGAAATATTTATTTGTGGTATAGTAAATTCAAATTAGAAATTTCCTAATGAAGAAAATAAAAATACTACTTCTGATAGTGCTATTTGGAGGCGCCGTTTGGATTTTAAGCGGCGGTATTTCGGCTTCCAGCGAGAAGACCGTACCGAAGGCTCTTTGGAACGCGATTGGTAGAGACGAAGCAAAAGACAGCGTCGATACCGACAAAGACGGTTTGGCCGATAAAGAAGAAGAAAATTTGGGAACGGATCCCAAAAAAGCCGACACCGACGGAGATAGTTTTTTGGATGGCCAGGAAGTAAAAAATGGTTACGATCCGCTGCGCAAAGCACCGGGAGACAGGAAATTAGCTAATACTAACACAAACGCCAACGCTAACAGTAACACCAACATAAATTCTAATAACAACACGAACGCCAATACAAATTCCCAAGTACAAAACAATTCCCTAGGTAATTCTGTAGGAGAGGGTTTAAAACCAGCCCCTACTGAAGAGAATGATGTTAAAAACAACGTTACGGAGCAAGTCGCCCTAAAAGTCGATGATCTGATTGCGCGCTATAATCTTCACACCACTCCTTATGAGTCGCTCGATGAAGCGACTAAATCCGAACTAGAGAAAGAAATGAACGGATTTTCCACTGACATTATAAAAAGTTCCGGATTGGATTTTGCTTTTAATATTCCCGGAGAAACATTGAGATTGAACGACAACGAAGAAAAAGATAAAAACCTATACTTGGGCCGGGCGAAAGACATTTTGAGAAAGCATAATCTGGGTCAAGACAGCCAAACAATAGAAGAAGGCATTAAATCAATATTGTCAGACTTAGCTAATATGGCTAAATCCGATATCGATTGGGACAAGGTTAGCAACTGGAAAAGAGAAACCCCAACTGCTTACCAGGAACTATTAGAACTGCCGGTCAATTCCCAATTTCAAGCTCCTCATATCCGGTTGCTTCGAGTTGTAAAATCGCTTGATGTAGTTTTTGGAAATATTAATGAAGGCGATTATTTCCGGGCCTTTTTGGCCGCTGGCCGAGCGGAGAAGATCAACGCCGAATTGGATAAATTTACCGAAGAAATCAAATAAATTTTTAATTCGTAATTTATAATTTTTAATCAATTCTTAATTTTTAATTTTCAATGTCATAATCCGTTTAAAAATTAAATTATTAAAAATTGATTTCAAATTTCAAATTGAAAATTTCAAATTATCGACATGTTTAGCAAAATAAAATTATTATCAGTCCCGATCATAATCGTAGCTTCTCTAATATCGGCTCACCTCGCCCGGGCTGTTCAGCTTTCGCCGAATCAGAGTCTTTTTCAAGAGGGTCAAAGTATTAATGTAGGAGCAGGACAGGCTCAGGCTCCTGATGCCTATCACACTCCTCAATCCCGCCTCGGTCCCAACCAGACTCCGGAGAAACTGCAATTCATTTTCCAGGGCCATTCTTACGGCATGCAGAGAATGGGAGACCATTACGTCAGCGATGTCCAAACGCTCTTGCAAGACATCGAATATGTCAACCGAAATGCTTGGAGCACTTTTTATAACAGTTCTATGAACGAATTCTTGAGTTATTCCAGCCCTGGCACCCCCGCCACGCTCGCAAGCGCCCCAGCCGGCGCCTTGGCGGTCGCGGCGCTTGATAATGCCACCGCGGTCGGACGTCAAAATGTCCAGTTCGGCGTTCCTTTCCTTTTTGAAGGCCTGGGCCAGCAACAAGGCAGCGACTGCCAGGGAACAGTGCGGGGCATGCTGGAAGGAAAATGTAAATGGGGTACCCCGCCTAAAATCGAAGCGGCCGTATTTGCCAATATCATCGGAGACGACGTTAATTTAAGCCAATTAAACGGCGCTTACGAAGTCTGGGGAGTCGCCCCAGCTCGGGCAACATTAATCAATTTGATATTTAATCAAGGACTGTTTCAGTAAAATTGAAAATTGAGAATTATAAGCTCCAAATAATTCTAAATTATAAGTACTAAATTTTTAAATTTTTTAGCTTAGCGCTTAGTAATATTCGGAACTTAAGATTTTCAATTTTCAATTTCTTCTAGGTCCTAAGACTGCGCCACCATTCTCTATTATTTTTATACCACTCTATCGTTCTATCGATTCCTTCCTCGAAAGTAACAGCGGGTTTCCAGCCCAGCTCTTTTTTTATTTTACTGGCATTGATTGCGTATCGGCGGTCATGCCCCTTTCGGTCGGGAACACGCTGGATATACTTCTCGCTTTTTCCCAACTTTTTTAGCAACAGCTTGGCGATTTCCAAGTTGGATTTTTCGCTGTCTCCGCCCACGCAATAAGTTTCTCCAATTTTGCCTTTTTTAACGACCGCGTCGATCGCCCGACAGTGGTCTTCGACATAAAGCCAATCACGTACATTCAACCCGTCCCCGTACAAAGGAACTTTTTTGTCTTCGAGCAAGTTGGTTACAAAAAGCGGGATAAGCTTTTCCGGAAATTGATAAGGCCCATAGTTATTAGAACAATTAGTAATCGTAATCGGCAGTCCATGAGTGTGATAGTAAGCCCGGACCAAATGGTCAGAAGCGGCTTTACTGGCCGAATATGGGCTATGGGGATCACAATTAGAGCTTTCGCAAAATTTATCCTTGCATCCCAATTCCAAGCTGCCAAAAACTTCATCCGTAGAAATATGGTGAAAGCGAACTTTATGGTTTTTGGCTGCTTCCAAGAGAATTTGAGTCCCTAGAACATTCGTACGGATAAAAACTCCCGCCCCTTCAATCGAGCGGTCCACATGGCTCTCCGCCGCAAAATGAATAATCGTATCAACTTTTTCAGTCTCCAGCAGGGTATTCACCAATTCCGCATCACAGATATCACCTCGGATAAATTGATAATTTTTATTACCCTCTGCGCTTTTGAGGTTTTTCAGATTCCCCGCGTAAGTCAATAAGTCGAGATTAATAATATAATCTTTGGGATATTTTTTCAGCCAATAGAGGATAAAATTTGAGCCGATAAAACCGGCACCGCCGGTTACTAATAGTTTCATAGCTTAATCTTTAAAAGTAATAGTAAAAATTTTCAATTTAAAGTTTGAAATTTGAAATGAGTTTGAATTTATTAAATTTTAATTGAAATACTATTGGGTAAATTAGTGGATTTCCATTTCAAATTTGAACATTTAAAATTCATTTCAAACTGAAAATTTCAAATTAAAAATTCAGGATGTTTTCCGCTCTCTCACCCTGTGTTTCTCCTGCAATTTTATATCGTGGTTTTTTTTCTTGCCTTCCAAAAATTCCTCAGCTTTGCGTTTTTCTTTAGCCAAAAATCCAGGATCGCTTTTTCCCGCCAACCACAATCCTTCCGCTAATTTCAGTAATTCCTCTTTGGTATTTTTTTCTGGCTCAGCAATGATCACCGCGAGTAGAATATCTAAAATTTCCCCGATTTGCGGTCCGGGCTTGATTTTTAGATTATCCATAATGTCCTTGCCGTTTATTTTAAGCTGTTTCAACGATATCGGATCTTGAGAAACCTTATCAATCAGATACTTCAGTTTACGCAATTTAAAGACTTCTCCCTGTTTGCATCCGCTACCCAAACGGTCAGCGATACGAAGTACTAAAAGCTTATTCATTCTTTCAATTCCGCCTACTCTGTGAAGCAAGCGCCTAACCGTGCTCTCGTTGTGTAAAGCAGGATCATAGTTAAACATATGGAAACGAACCAATTTGCTCGCTTCTTTAATCACCTCGTTGGGAAAACATAGCCGAAACAATGTTTCACGAGTAATCTTTTCTCCCACCACTTCATGGTTGTAAAATGTTGCCTGACCCTCTTTCCCTGTTCCTTTAACCCTGGGTTTAGCGATATCATGCAACAAAGCCGCCAGTCTTATTTCTAGTTCATCAGAAAAACAAAATTTAAGCGACAACACAGAATGTTTAAAAACCGAATAAACATGGTGCCAGTTCTGTTTTACCCCGATTCCTTCTGTTAAAGCCGGGATAATTTCCCCAAGCAATCCCAACTTGCGCAAAAGAACCACTCCTTCCGCCGGCCAATCCGAAAGCAAAATTTTGGAGAATTCGTCTTTAATTCTTTCACGGGAAATATTTTTTAAAAGTCCGGCATTTTTTTTAATCGCTTCAGCCGTATTTTCTTCTATTTTAAAACCTAGTTCTACCGAGAAACGCACCGCCCGCAAAAGTCTCAGAGCGTCTTCCTGAAATCTCTTTTCGGAATCGCCCACCGCCCGAATCACTCCTTTTTCCAAATCGGCCAATCCGGAAAAATTATCCGTTACAAAATCATTCGAATCTTTCTTCTCCTGTTCGGAAAATTTCACTTTTCGAATAACGTATTTTGGATATTCGCCGAATCCTAAACGAGGAATTTCTTCAATAGCAAGCAGGTTTCTTTTTTTATTCTCAATACCCGGCCCAAGATTTTCCGTTTCTTTCGAAAGAGACTGTTCGAAAGAAATTGTTTCTTGATTTCGAAAATCCTCTCCGCGTATAGACGCATTGCAATGCGTCTCTAATAAACACTGGAAGTTTATCGCCAAAGCATTCACGGTAAAATCCCGTCTTTTCAGATCTTCCTCTACTGTTTTGGCAAAAATTACCTTATCGGGATGCCGGCTGTCCGAGTAACGGCTTTCTTTGCGAAAAGTGGTAATTTCAACAATCCCGGAATCAATTTTCACTCCTACCGTACCAAATTTATTGTTGTAATAACTGTCAGGAAAAATCTTTATAATTTCTTCCGGTTTTGCCGAAGTGGCAATATCCCAATCTTTTATTCCCCGTCCCAAAAACAAATCCCTCACTGATCCACCAACCAAATAAGCAGTGAACTTTGAATCCAATAATTTCTGACCAATCTCTAGGATTGGACTGGAGATAATATCTTGAAATTTGTCTTTAGCCATTGTTTGTGATTATATATTATTTGTATAGCAGAGAAGAAAGAAATTTTCTATAGGACCTATTAGTCTTATAGGACTTATGAGACCCATAGAACCTTTGCCTTTTGACAAAAACACAAGTAAAATAATACAAATAACTTGAAATAGTAATATAAAGATGAGAAGAAGCGATATTACAGTAGGACTGGACATAGGATCCAGTCAGGTGCGTTTAGTTGTTGCCGCCAAAGAAGAAGAAAGATGGCGAGTCTTGGGAACCAGTAAAGTCCCTTGCAGCGGATTGCGGAAAGGAATAGTGGTTGATATTGAAGAGACAACAAAAGCCATCAATAAAGCAGCTGAGATAGCTGAGAGAATTGCCGGCGTGCCAATTGAAAAGGCCGTCGTAAATATTTCTGGCAACCACGTTGGAGCACAGCAATCCCGGGGTGTGGTTGCCGTCAGCCGAGCAGACGGAGAAGTAAGCCCGGAAGACGTTGAAAGGGTCCTGGCAGCCGCCCAAGCGGTTATATCTCCAGAAACCGCCGCCAATCGAGAAATTATCCACGTGGTACCAAGAAATTTCAGTCTTGATAACCAACCCGATATCCACGATCCCGTAGGAATGAACGGTATGCGTTTGGAGGTTGATGCTCTAATTGTAACCGGTTCGATTCCTTTTATTCGAAACTTAAGTAAATGTTTAAGCCAAGCAGGAATTGAGATAGAAGGAGTGGTCGCCTCTCCGCTGGCAGCCGCCGAGTCAGTTCTCAATAGAAGACAAAAAGAATTAGGAGTAGTAGTGGTTGACATTGGAGTGGGAACAACTGACATTGCAGTTTACGAAGAAGATCAGCTGCTTTATATTTCCACTTTACCGGTTGGAGCGGGACATATCACCAACGATATAGCTATCGGGCTTAAAACTTCAATTGATGTCGCGGAGAAAGTGAAGCTGGAATACGGTTCGGCAGTAGCGAAAGATGTTTCGCCCAAAAAAGAAATCAATCTTTCCCGTATCAGCAAAAATGAAGAAGGTAGCATAAAAGCTAAGGAAATTGCCGAAATAATTGAAGCCCGGATGGAAGAAATTTTTACCCTTGTCAATAAAGAACTGCGTAAAATTAAACGGGACGGGATGTTGCCCGCAGGAATCGTACTAACTGGCGGAGGAGCAAAACTCCCCGGTATCGTGGATCTTGCTAAAAAAGAACTGCACCTGCCCGCGCAAATCGGATTTCCGATGAAAATGGACGGAGTAGGCGAGTCCTTAGACGATCCTTCTTTTGCCGTGGTAACAGGATTGGTGCTCTGGGATCAAATTGACAGAGGGGGGACCACCGGCAGCCGCATAGATTTAAGCGGGATTACCGAAAAAATACCGGATTTCATGAAATCTGTCCATAAAATGAAAGATTGGTTCAAGACTTTCTTGCCGTAACTAGAATAATGAGGTAATAAGATAATATAGTAACAAGGTGACGAAAATAAAAATTTCGTTTTGTTTTTGTATCTACGTTACCTAACTATTGAATTACTAATTGACTATCATGTTTAGAATAATCACCTTTCGCGATCCGGAGTCTTGGATATTGTTTAAGCCGACTAAGAGAGTTGAAGCTTTTGATTCAAAACTAAAAAAATTTGCGGAAGAGATGAGAAAATCCCTTCTCTTTAATGACGGGTTGGGACTTGCTGCTCCGCAAGTTAATAAAAACGTTGCTTTTTGCGTAGTCAGAATGGGAAAAGAAGCCGAATATTTTTGTAATCCGGAAATTATCAAAAGTTCTCCGGAACAGGAAAAAATGGAGGAAGGATGCTTATCTTTTCCTAATGTATTTTTAGAGGTTCCTAGAGCAAAAGAAATTGAAATAAGATATCAAGATATTGCCGGCAATCCTAAAAACTTGAAGGCTTCCGGCATTCTAGCTAGAACTCTTCAGCACGAAATTGACCACTTAAATGGAATATCGTTTGTCGAGAGAGCATGATTCGTAAAGCGTAAACCGTAATTCGTAAAATTACGGTTGATATTAATTTTCTCGTTGCTCCATTTCTCCGATTTACGTATTACGATTGACGTATTACGATTTTACAAGTGTTGTATCCTCCCTGTCTCCTCAAGTTTTTTTACTACATCCGAAACCAATTGGGCTTTTTTGCGATCGCAGATTAGAATCGCGTCTTCAGTATCTACGATTACTAAGTCTTTCACAGCAATCGTGGCAATCAATTTTTTAGACCCGTATACAAGCAGGTTTTTGCCGCCAAAATTAATATGTTCTCCTTTAACAAAATTTTCCTTGCCATTGGCGGTAAGAGCGTTTTTTAAAGCTGTCCAGGAACCCACATCGCTCCATTTAAGCGCGAGCGGCATTATTAAAATGTCCGGCTCATTCTCCATAATAGCATAGTCCACGCTAGTATTGTCCATTTCGGGAAATTCTCTATTCAAAACCGCCTCGTACTTACCGGTGCCGACTGCTTCACTAATTCTTTTCAATCGTTCGTATATATCCGGAGTATAGCGCATGAATTTATCAATGATAGTGCTGGTTTTCCATAAAAACATTCCGCTGTTCCAAAAAAAGTTTTTGCTTTCCAGATATTTTTTTGCCGTTTCATAATTGGGTTTTTCCACAAACCGTTTGGCTTTATAAATTTTTGCTTTTCCCGATTGACCGAACAGGGGCCCCTTTTCAATATATCCGTATCCAGTTTCCGGAAGGGTAGGATTAATCCCAAAAGTAAGCAAGTATTGATTATGCTCCTTTAAAAACTCTTCGCCTTTTTTTATTGCTTCGATTAGCACTTCGGGATTTTCAATAAAATGATCTGCCGCAAAAACACCCATTACTTCGTCTTTACCTAATTTAGCAATAACCGCCGCCGCTAAAGCTATGCTTGGAGCAGTGCCCCGCCCGACTGGTTCTGCCAAAATATTTTCTTTGGGAAATTCTAAAAGTTCTTTTTCTACCTCGGAAACATATTCCTGATTGGTAATAATATAGATATCTTCCGGTTTAGCTATTTCTCTCATTCGAATATAAGTTTCCTGGAGCATTGTCTTGGTCGATATGAGGCTTTGAAACTGTTTGGGCTTGCTTTTGCGGCTTACAGGCCAAAGTCTTGTGCCTTTCCCTCCGGCTAGAATAACAATTTTCATGATATCAGTTTTGAAAGTTTAAAAGGTTATGAAAGTTTAGAAAGTTTGAACGCAGATTCATTTTATACACTATATTTCCTGTTATCAACTTCTCTTGCTTTCAAAACTTTCTAAACTAGCACTGGACAACCCCGAATTTTAGTCCCTAAATTACTATTAGATTACCTGCGAAAAACAAAAATATTTTAGCCCCCATGCTTCCCCAAAAATTCCATATTATTCCGGAAGTACAAAACCCCGTTCCCAATTCAAACGGGCCCCTTGTATTTTGGAAAAAAATTAAGAAAAATCAAGACAAAGAATTACATTTATTCTTGTTGCTAGAGGGCCGTACCGAAAAAGAAACCGGTGATTTAGGAAAAGAGCTTTGGGAAATGATCAGCGCTTACGAGAATGAATTGGCGATGAACCAAAACGGCTTAACAAATCCGGAATATGTGTGCGAGGCTATCTTGAAAATAGGGAATGATTTTCTTTTACACTACGGGCATGAGACCCAGATTGACAATTGGAGCGATATCGGAATAATTATCGCGGTAGCCAGCCCGTCCGCCCTGTACTTCACTCGGATAGGAAGGCCGCGCCTTATGCTTTTTCGCAATAATCAAATAATTTTAGCCGATGAAAATTTGAGCCATCCTCGATCTCCTCAATTTTCTCCGCCGTTTTCGGAATTAGCAGGAGGCCCGTTGCTAATGGGAGACCGCATTCTGCTTGTCTCCGGCGAAATAACGGATTCATTTTCATGGGAAGAAATTTCTTCTCTGACCGCTCCTCCCGATATCCTTCAAGCTTATTATAATATGGTAAGGAGCGCTGAAGTCTCAAAACCCCAGAGAAACACGGCCTTTATACTGGGAGACGTGGTGCATATAAGCAGAAATGAAGAACCGATTATCAACATCCTAAAGGGTAAATTGAAAGAAAGCCGGATGGGAGAAATGCACTTTTTTGAATTTAATAATAACAATAATAACGCAAATAGATTAAACAAAACTGCTTCGTCTTCTTTTGTACCTTGGAAAGAAGTCATAGATGCAATAAGCAAAAAGTTCATAGGCACGCTTGGATTTTTAACTAAAATTTTTGGTATCCTCTTAAAACCGCTGGTAAGAAAATATAAATCCCTTTCCACAGCAAGAAAGACTATCCTTGTTTCCTTTTTGGTTATTTTCGTTGCTTTTACAGTTTTAATCGCCCGTTCAGTTATAAATAATCAGCCCGTCGAGACTGTTCCGCAAATTGACTACAAGGCGCTTTATGACAAGGCGGTACAACTGAAAGACGAGGCCTCGAGCGCCCTGATTTACCAAGACGAAGAAAAAGCCAGAAAAAGCTTGGCCCAAGCTGACACCTTATTGGAACAGGTTTCCCAATCAAGCGAATGGGGAATAAAAGCCATTAAATTGCGACAAGAAGTGGGAGATCAGCTGGCTACCTTGGACAAAGCCCAGCCAACACAAACTTCAAAAATTTGGACCGCCCCTGATGGCCAAGGAGCGATTAGGAAATTCGATCTCAAAAACAACAACAGCCTCTTGCTGATAACTGACAAAGGAGCTTGGAATATAAAGCTTGGTGAGAATGATTTAAGTGCGGATAACTTTTCCCGCAACATAGGAATCGAGTGCGGCCAATCTTCACCGAGCAGATGCTCGTTAGTCGCGATTAATAGCACAGACCTGTTTTTATCGCCTCAAGACAAGTTATTCCAGAATATCAATGCTGCGACTAAAGAAGTTTCTGATAAGAAAGAACTGCCTTCTGAGATTAAAGCTTCTTTTAGCTTACCTGCGTCTTTCGGGTCTTCAGTTTATTTTTTTGATTCGGAGGAGACCCAGATTAAACAATTTAATTATAGCAATAACGGATTGACTTTTAAGAGCGACTGGTTGAAACAAGATCTAAAGCCGGAGCTTAAAGATGACCCCGTGGTCAGTATGAATATTGATGGTAGTATTTATCTTGTAACCAAAAAAGGCAATTTGCTGCGATTATCCGGCGGGAAAAAAGCTTCTTGGAATGCGGAAAAACCCGGAACTAACTTTACAGGAGACAACTTATCGATAAAAACAAATCCGGATGATAAAAACCTTTATTTGCTTGATCCCGCCAAAAAGAGAATAGTGCTTTTTGAAAAAGAAAGTGGTAAGCTGAAAGGCCAGGTACAAAACAGCAATCTCGAAGGCGCAATCGATTTTCAAATAGATGAGAAAAATAAAAATATCTATTTTACGACTTCGAATGATTTATTTAAAATGAAGTTCGAATAATTTTAATTTTATAAAGATGGAACAAAAAGAAGAGTATCGTGCAGAAAAAAGCAAAATGCCCCAGGTGGTAATCGGGCTGTTAATCGTGCTTATTTTGTTAGGAGGCGGATGGATTTTGATGAAAGAGGGAGCGGGAAGCGGATTCCTGAACTTATCCAACAAAGCCAGTGAAAGTATTAAAGACACTATCAGCTACGACAAAGCAAAGTACCAAGCAGTGTTTCTTAATAACGGACAGGTTTATTTCGGTAAGATCGACTCCTATAACGATTCCTACTTGGAGCTTACCAATATCTATTACATCCAAGTAATTCCAGCTCTCCAGCAAGGTCAGGAAGACGACAAAAACGACAATAAAAAACAGGAACAGCAACAAGATCAGATTACCTTAGTCAAGCTGGGAAACGAACTTCACGGACCAATGGACAAGATGACGATCAACAAAGACCAAGTGGTTTTCGTGGAAGACATGAAGGATGACTCCAAAGTAGTCCAAGCAATCAACCAATACGTCAACAAGCAGTAAGGATTGAACTTTAATCCTGTTTCTCTTTTCTTGTTTAAACAGTTTAGAAATATTTTACCGAAAATTAATCGGGGGGCTTTGTATTATTGAATCAAAAATGAAAAAGATAGCGAATGGTTGCAAAAATGAGAAATTAGAGTATGCTATGAACGAGTTATAGAGTTTTCGAGTTGTCTAGTTACCGAGTTATCATAATACTTGATTGTACTCAGCGTTTACTCGTTTACTCGTTAACTCGTTAACTCGGTAACTTTATTTATGAAATATTCAATTTCTTTATTTGAGTGGAATGAAAAAAGAGAACTGACTTCAGATTTAGTTTTAAAAAAAGACGATGTAGTTGTGGTTGACCTCGGCTACGGAAAACATTTAGGAACGGTCTGCGGAATTGCTCCGGAAAAGAACAAAAAAGGAACTTGCGGCAATTGTCAAGCTGAGATGATCAGTGAAGGAAATATTATGCGCAAAGCCACCAGTCTGGAAAAAGACAAAGCCGCGCTGGATGACAAGAAGAAACAAGAATTAATCAAAAAATGCCGTACTCTAGTTAAAAAGTATAATTTACCGATGAAGTTGGTAGGAATAGATATTTCTATTGACGGAGGCGGTATTATCTTTGGGTTTACCGCTGAAGAGAGAATTGATTTTCGCAATCTGGTCAGGGAATTGGCAGGGATTTTTCAAAAATCCGTTAGGCTGCAACAGCTGGGTTCCCGAGACGAGGCCAAAATGAAAGGCGGAATCGGACCTTGCGGACGAGCCCTTTGCTGTCTTTCTGGAATTACAGCAATGCAGAGCATATCCACCGAGATGGCTCGTTTGCAACAAATCAGCCACCGCGGCAATGAGAGGCTATCCGGCTGTTGCAACCGACTTATGTGCTGCCTGGCGTTTGAACAATCCACTTATGAAAAAATGAGGGCTAAACTGCCCAACCTTGGAGACAAAGTAAAAACTTCTTCTGGCTCAGGAGTGGTAGACAATATAAAAATATTATCGCAAGAAATCGGCATACGTTTTGACAGAGAGCCAGGAAAAGTAGTATGGGTGGGATTAGATGAACTACGATAAACGATTTGTCATTGAACATTTGTCATTTATCATTCATTTGTCATTTTGACATTTTTCATTGACTTTTTCCCAACTTCAAAATTCTTTTTCTAAATGATAAATGATTCAATGGAAAATGAATGGCAAATGATAAATGAAAAATGAAAAATAAACAAAACAACCAGAACCTTGAGCCGGTCAGCATACTTGATGTCAATATCCATCCTATCAGCAAGAAAGAGCTTCTTAAGAAAATTATGTATTTTCTTAAGGATGGGTTGCAACATTACATTGTTACTACCAATTCGGAATTCTTAGTGGCCGCTAGCCAGGATGAAAAATTTAAAAAAATAATTAATTTGGCTGATTTGTCCATTGCCGACGGCAATGGAATCATTTGGGCCAGTCATTTTCTGGATCGCCCAGTAAAAGTTTCCAATGCTTTTCCTTTGAAACAACAAAAAAAATATCGCCGCAGAAAAATCCGCAACCAGCTATGGTTTACTTTGATCCAAAATGCTGTTTATCCTAAATCGGTTCGAAGTATCATTCCGGAGCGTCTGACTGGTGCGGACGTGATGCTGGACATATGCAAGATTTTAGCTGAAAATGACTATTCTCTGTATATCTTGGGAGGGGAAGGCGAAACGCCCGTGGCCGCCAAGTTCACTTTAGAAAAAATGTTTCCGGACTTAATGATTTCGGGCATCAAAGGCGGATTCCAAAAAGACAGCGTCCCTGATGAAATATTAGTAGAGACGGTCAATAAAGCCAAACCAGATGTTCTTTTTGTTGCTCTAGGCCACCCCCATCAAGAAAAATGGATTTACCGCAACCTAGACAAGATGCCTTCAGTCAAGCTGGCAATGGGAGTGGGCGGATCTTTGGATTTCATCAGCGGTAAACTGAAGCGCGCTCCGGAATTCATGAGAAAAATCAATAGCGAGTGGCTGTTTCGCCTGATTCAAGAGCCCCAACGTTTTCCCCGCATCAAAACGGCAATTTACGAATTTCCCAAAATGGTATACCGGGAAAAAATCTACCGGGTTGAAAACAAAGACAGTCAAGCAAACAAGGAAAATAATCAATAATAACTGAATTTGAGAGACAACCCTTTAAAAAAACTATTTCTTAAAACGGAAGTAAACGGGGATAGCCCACTGCAATACGAATTCAACCTACTAAAGAATAGATGGGATCACATCAAAGTAATAATAGACGGGGAATTTACCACCTTTCGAAATTGAAATTCAGCCTTCCAGCATTTGTAATTTTCGTTGTAAATTCTGTGTTGGACAGAAAACCCATATGTGGAAAAGCGAGATGCTTTTGCCTAATAGACTGACTGAACAGAACGCAGAAAAGCTTATAAAAAATATCCTTTCATATAAAGTTCTTATACCGAAATATTCAAAAAAACCTTTTATTGTTGCCACTTTAAAAATATCTGGGTTTGTCGGAGAGCCACTACTAAACAAGAAATTTCAAGAAATTGTTCTGACTCTCATTAAAAAATTTAAATCAGCCGGGCGCAGAGTAGTAGTTTTTACTAATGGTTCGAGTTTAGGTAATAATTTTATTAGAAAAAACATTGTTCTAGCTGATAGTATCCATATCAGTTTAGATGCGGGAAGTGATAAAACTTTTCGAAAACTAAGGAACCCGCCTGATAGTATTTCCTATAAAAAAACTTTAAGTAATATTGGTTTACTGTGCAGAATGCGAGATAGGAAAAAGCTTGATTCTCAGATTGGAGTGGGATTTATAATCAATAAAGATAATTTTAAAGAGATATACAAGGCAGCAAAAGACGCAAAGAGGATTGGGGCTGATTTTATTAGATATAAATTTGATATAACTGGCAGTAGCATCCTGTTGAAAAAAGAGGATCAAATGGCCAACTTGTTGCTTGATCAATCTTTCCTCCTAGAGGATAGGAATTTTAATGTATTCCTCACAAAAACAGAAGAAGGTGGAACTATTACCCCTAAAAATAGTGCTTGTTACACCCAATATTTTTGGGGCACTGTCGGGGCAGATGGAAATATGTACCCCTGTGATCACAATACTATTAATAACTGTCCTGATTTCGGAAATATAATTGATAATTCACTAGAAAAAATTTGGAAGAGCAAACAAAGAAGGGATGCCCGAAAGTATATTCCTAAAATTTGCGTTCTTTGTTCTCCTTTTGCTTCCAGAATTAATCCCTTTATAGAGAAGATAAATAAATTGAAGAAAAAATATGGCTGGATGAAACTTGAAAAATGGAGAAAACAAATCTTGGCTAATTAAAATTATAAAGAACACTCTATAAAAAGTTTAAGCTCCGCGAAGCGGAGCTCATTGTGGTTCTTCCTTTCGGAATTTTGCAATTTTTTCTTTTACCCAGAAAATTATTCTTCCAGCTATGACAAAAATTCCAATGACTATCGCCAAAAGGAATTCCGGAAGATCGTTCCAAATAACTCTCGGGTAATACCATTTTCTTTCTCTCATTTCCTGCCAGCTGAAACCGACGCGCTGGCTGTTCGTTTCAGATGTCAGCTCCGAATCCAATTTTAACCTGAGGCTCAGCTTGGCTTCCCAAGAAGAAAGTCTTTCAAATATTTCGTCGTGCATACGACCCAATCTACCCCATACTCGCAATAGAATACGAACAAACAACCGAGCAATCCAAGCAATTGCCTTTTTCATTTTTCTCCTCCATAAGAAAGAACTTCTTTTAGTCCGAAACAACCTATAAACAAAGTCATCCCAAACTCGTTTCGGGATCTCTGAAAAGCCTTGTAGAGAGACCCTAAAATGAATTCGGGATGACACAATAGCAAGAACATAAAATATAACTGTCGGTGCTACTTCTTGGTTTTTTTAGCAACTTTTTTCTCGGCTTTTTTGGCTGGTTTTCCAGCTTTTTCTTTAGCCTTTACAGTTTTCTTTGGCTCTTTCTCTTTTTTATCCAGTACTTCCTTGATAGCTGGTTCCGCTTCAGTCTTTTCAGCTGTTTTCTCTTCAGTCGGTACCCACAATTCAATATCGACCTCAAATCCAGTAAGGCGGGAAGCTAAACGAACATTTTGACCGCTCTTGCCAATTGCGATACTCTGTTGGTCTTTGTCCACATAAACTCGAACCCGTTTGCTTTGCTCATCTACAATTTCAATTTTCTTTACTTTAGCGGGAGAAAGCGCTCTTTCTAGAAAAATCATCGGGTCTTCGCTATACTCAACGATATCAATTCTCTCGCCCCGTAGTTCATCAGTCACTGCCTGAACCCTTGTTCCTCTTTGCCCGATACAAGAACCCACCGGGTCAACTCCTTCTTCTTTGCTCATAACGGCAACCTTGGCTCTTTGGCCGGGTTCTCTGACCACTTTTACAATATCCACCGTACCGGAAAATATTTCCGGAACTTCCAGGCGAAATAAACCTTCCACTAAACTAGGGTGGGAGCGGGAAACAATCACCATCGAGGATCTTGATTCGAAATCAACCCGCAGGACATAGACTTTTAATCGTTGTCCCTGATCGTATCTTTCACCAACCACCTGTTCTTTACGAGGAAGAAGGGCGATTGTTTTGCCTAAGTCCACATGCACTTGGACGCCTTCGATTCTTTGGACAGTTCCGGGTAAAACTTCACCAATCTTTTTGTAATATTCATCATAGATAATCTCTTTCTCAACTTCCTTGATTTTTTGGAGCACAACTTGTTTGGCGGTTTGAGCGGCAATTCTCCCAAAATCTTCGGGTGACTCCACTGGAATAGCCAAATATTCTCCTAATTTAATTTTGGAAATAAGTTTTTTAGCGTCAGGAAGAAGTATCTCCCTTTCTGGGCGAAAATAAGGTTTTTTGTCTTCTTTCTGCTCTCTGTCTTCAAATTTTTCTTCGTCCCAAATTTTAATTTTGCGGCTTTTATCGACAGATTCTTTGGAAAATTCGCCTACTGGGAAATCTTTTGACCAATCTCGTTCTTCCTTGTCAATTACTCGGTATATTTCGTAAAATTTAGCGTTGCCGGTCTTTTCATCAAACTCCGCCCTTACAATATGGCCTTTTCGATTAGTCTCTTTTTTATAGGCGGCCGACAAAGCGCTCCCAATAACATTTAACATTGTTTCTTTGGGAATTCCTTTTTCTTCACAAATTTGGGCAATTGCCGCGCCCCATTCAGTCAAATGGCCCGTTTGAGATTCGGAGTAGAATGTTTTGTCTTCCACGATATTTAGATTAAAAATTGAAAATTATAAGTTCCAAATAGCACTAAATAATAAATCATGATTTAAAAATTGATACTTAAAGTTTAGAATTATTTGGATCTTATGATTTTCAATTTTCAACTTTTTATTAATAATAAAACCTCCGCGCGAACTTACGGGAGGTGTTTGTCCATTCATCTCGGGATAGTTAATTAATAACAGATCTTAACAAAATTGCCAAGTATATTTCATAAATATCTAATGAAATATAAAATTATAAACGCTAAGTTAATTATTAATTTTCAAAAATTTCATTAGATATTGGAAATTAGGCATTGAATATTCTTATGTCACCGTCGCTTTTCTCTCTTGACTACCCCATCTGACCATTTTCCCTTTTATCACAGAGAGGGTTACCTTTATTGCAACGTAATACATTAGCTGTCGATAGAAAAACCGCTGTAAGAACATCCAAAAAAGCAAGGTCCAATCTTCTTTGCGCTCAAGAGCAAAAGCAATAGCCGATGTGATAAAATCAATTACCAAGAAAAATAAGTAAAACACCAATAATTTTTCAAAAGCAACGCTTGCTGAATAATCCAAGGGGTGATGATATCTCTGCCAAAAAACCCATAAAACTGAAACTATTATCGTTAGATCCATGAAGGGAGAAATTAGGGGAAACAGCACTTGAAAAATAAAAATATTTGGTATTCCGATGAACCCTAAGGCCCGACATCCCGGACAGTTTATTGCTTCTTTATGCTTCCAGGCAGTCTGGAGGGTTCCATACATCCAACGAAAGCGCTGTTTGATGAAATTTTTGACTGAATCCGGTGCTTCTGTGAGGCCGATTGCTTCCTCTTCATAAACCACTTTGTATCCGAAACGGATGATGTGAAAAGTGAGATCAGCGTCTTCCGCTAATGTTCGGTTGGAAAATCCTCCGGCTTTAATTAGAGCTTTTCTTCTCCAAGCTCCCACCGAACCGGGAACCACTGTGATAGTATTTAAGATATGAAACGCACGACGGTCAAGGTTTTGGCTGGTGATATATTCCAATGCTTGCCAAAAAGTCAATAAGTTTATACGGTTTCCCACCTTGGCGTTGCCTGCGACCGCTCCGACCTTAGGATTATCAAAATTACGCACTAATTTGGAAATTGTGTCGGGTAAAAACATCGTATCCGCATCCAGTGTTACAACTATCTCAGCATTAGACTTCTTAATACCGTAATTTAAAGCATCAGATTTTCCGCCATTACTTTTAGTAAATAATTTCACCTTTGAATTTCCGGAAAACTTCTTTTTTACAATTTGATAAGTAGAATCAAGACTACCATCGTCAACTACGATAATGTCAAAGTAGGGATAATTTGATTTAAGGATTGAATTAATGGTTTTTAAAATAACTTTTTCTTCATTAAACGCCGGGATGATAACGCTTGCTCGAGGGTGATATTCTTCTTGTGATATATACCCCTTATGCCGGTTGCGAATTTTTTGTTCCACTGCTAACGTAGCAATAAACAAAAACCGAGCGATTCCAAGAAAAATCCCGGTGCTAAACGCAACCTGCAGGAAATAAAGCGTCCAATTAATTAAAGAAAAGGCGACGAAACTTCCATCCGTTACAATTCTTTCTCTTCCTGCCACCGCCGGCATTACTGTTTCTTGGGGAACACCGATCAGACCAGAAATTGTCACAAATTGATAACCTTTTTTTTGTAATCCATCTATAATTTTAGGAAGAGCCTCCAGTGTTTGGGAGCGGTCTCCACCGCTGTCGTGAAGCAAGATGACATTACCGATTCCCATTTCCACGTCTGATACCACCGAGCTTACAATTTTATCCGCTCCCGGCTGACTCCAATCTTTAGGATCAATGTGCATGCCAACTGTGTAATATCCTAAATTATTTATGGAATACAAGGGATCAACCTGCTCTGGGGTTACAGGCTCGACATCTTCGGCATACGGGGGACGAAAAAGCAAAGTGTATCTTCCCTGAGTACTGGCTAAGAGACTCTCCACGGCATTTAATTCAAATCTAAACACAGCGTTCGAAACAGTAGCAATGTTTGGGTGAGTAAAAGTGTGGCTTCCAACCTCATGTCCTCCCGTGAACATTTCTTTCAGTATCCATTGGTTTTGAGTAGCGTTTACACCCACTATAAAAAAGGTTGCTTTTATATTGTTTTTATTGAGTATCTTGAGAATTTCTGGCGTATATGCCGGATCTGGGCCGTCATCAAAGGTTAGTGCAATCTTTTTACTGTCGTTTGCCCCCCAACGGGTAATGACATAAGGAGAGGGGAAATCTTGGATTTCAGATTTTGTTATAAAACCGTTTTTCTCGTCATACTCGATTATCCTGCTACCATCTTTGGGGATTGCTGATACCTTTAGAATCTCCCCTGTGCCTTCATAATTAATATCGTAGCCATACTTCAATGTTTGAATCTGCGATATTGTATCTTGGCTGAGATTCTGACGAGAATCAAAAACTGACCAGACCGAGGGATCTTCAGACCCTAGTCTCCACAATCCAAAACCTCCAATTTTATTACTATTTACTGCGGATATCTGGTTAAATACCGTAACTGCATCGAGAAAATAAACTTTGTGATAAATATCTTTATCGTCAAAATATTCATAAGTCTCGTTCAAACTGTAAGGATCGAGAATTATCTTTCCCTCAGATTCTTTCGCTACAGTCACTGCGTCCTGAAAAGTATATGTTTCAGCGCTTGCCTGGCCTTCAGCCCAGTCATATCCATAGTTTCCTAAACCAACAATACACTTTTCACTTGGTATTTCTTTCAATCGGTTTGCAATGGTGTTTTCATACCATCCCTGGGAAGAAATTGGTCCCGCCGATCCGCCCGGCCAGTTCTCATCGTACGCCATAAGTATGAAATAATCGCTGGAATTCACCAGGGTTTTTAGGTCAAAAGAGGAGTCTTCGGACGGAACGGTCACATAAACCAAAAGGTTTAACGGTTGAAAAGCATCATGGAGTTCTTTCATATAAACGCCAAAAGCAGGGTGGGCATCGTCAGGAATGTTTTCAAAATCGATGCAGATTCCAGAAAATTTGTTATTTTGAACAAAAGTCAGCAGATTATCAATGTTTTTTGAGCGTGCTTCAGGATTTGAAAGCATGGCTTTGAGCATTTCTCCATTCCAATCATCGCTGTTGCTGTCATAATTGTTTATGAGAGGAATAACTGGAAGATCCGGACGATTCTTTGCCAAAAAATCGAGGGTTTCTTTTTGTCTTCCTTCATCATCAATCGCGATATTTCCGGAATGATCGCTTAAATGGAGCCATTCAGGCACTAATTTGTCTAATTTTGATACATTGGCTTTCAGCGACGTGAAACTGGTATCGTCCCAATTCACATAGAAACCCAAAAGATCAGGTTTATTGCTTGGGGATGCTGCGTTTGATATTGCATATGGTTGTGTTGATGCAACCTTGTGAGGGACGGCAGGCAACACCTGAGTAACAGCTTGGGGTGATTGTTGAATGTTCGCCGGCCTATTTCTATAAACCGGTGTTGGACTTGTAAGCGGAAGACTTGAAAAGTTTTCTTTTTTGGCAATACTAAATAAAGTGGCTAGAAAAGCAACTGTTAAAATCAAGCTTAGCGCCGCTAACATCAGTTTGTAATATCGTAAGCGATGATTTGTTGGATCAAAAAAAATCGGGCCCTTCGAATCAGAATCCATAAATTTCCAATTTGAGATTTATTATCCTAGCTAATTATTTTACCTCTTTATATCGATTAAATCAAGTATAGGAGCATTAATGCGCCTATACTTGTAGAGACGTAGCAATACTACGTCTCTACAGAAATATCAGAAATTACTAGCTGATTTAGTTCCAATTCAAGCCCGATCTTGTCACAACTTGCTTCCACGGACCGTCCGGCACATCTTTTTCATCGATAAATTGCCAATCGGTTCTATCTTCGTCGTCCAAACCAAGTTGGTTTTTTACCGCCGGTGAAACGTCCAGCCCAACTTTAAACTGGGGAGCAGCCGTTCCAAACACATAGCTCTTGTCATTCTCGCCACAGCCTCCCGCATCATCGCAAGGACCCGCGTCTTCCCATTGGGCATAGGCTGTTTTGCCATCATGGATAATTTTTATCCAGCGATTCTTACAGATCGACTCCGAATCACTCCAATTTTTCTCATTAGCCCAAGGAATAATCTTTAAAGCCTCCGCTTTTCGGTTGCCGTTATCGTCGAGATCATTATAGGGTAGAGCAAAATAAAATGGGTTTTCGCTTTTACAATGCTGGTCCCAATTCTCATCCCAACAACTGCTGTTATTACTAATGCCGTAATTGTCTCCGCTGGCATCCTCGCCCGCCCAGAAATAAGTGGTGGCAATGTTTTTGTGGAGAGCGTAAGCGCTACTGCCGTCACCGTAAACTATACTCGAAGGAACATATTTGCTGGCTTGGTATTTTTTCACTGCCTTCTTATACTCCTTGTGGCTAATTTTAGGCAGATACTTCGACCAAAAAGTTTGGTCCACTCCATTTCTTTCCAGCATTTTTTGCCATTTTGATTTACCTTTGGCTTCTACGCTAGCCAACCCGCTTTTCCCGCTGTTAGTTGCTAGAAAATAATATCCGACAATCAACATGGGGATTAATAGCAGACCGGTTAGGAAATAAGTTGATTTGTATTTTTGCATTTTGCTTTGTTACTTTTTAAGTTTAGCTGTTTTTGCTTCACTTTTTAGGCTAGTTATATATCTTAAATGGGCAAGATATACCACGATATATCACTACCTGATTGCAAATTGCTGTATTTTCCTTTATTTATGCGGGTATTCGCCAATTACTGGCAGTCAATCAACGATTGTGCCCCATTGTAACATGACCTCAAGATGTGTCAAGAGGTGAATTTCGTAATCCGTAATACGTAATCCGTAAGCGGTTTCTCAGAGACGCATTCTCGTCGTTGGTTCAAGTCTCCGTACTTGAACCAACACATGGTATTTGTATTTCTTGCGTTACACTTTACAAGTTTCACGTTCTATAAGTATGAGCGGGTAACGGGAGTCGGACCCGTCTTTCAACCTTGGGAAGGTCGTGTAATACCGATATACTATACCCGCTGGTTAATGCGACGGTAGTTTACTGACAAATTTTTATTTATTCAAGAGCATATTCCATATTTCAATTTTCATATTTCATATATTTTTCATGTATCACATCTCAATTGGTACATGAAAACTGAAATATACATGGAATTTGATACATGAAATATGAAAATTATTAATATTGACAATAGCTGAATAAATTTTATTTTTTGTGTTATACTTTCGAAAGTATAATAATCAAACCGAATATAAATACAAAATGCCTTTTTCTCAAAAAGTCAGTCAAACCCAGCCTCAAGAATTCCAAGAAATCGCCTTGCGCGATACCACCCGAAAATTAAGCCGGGCTTCGGAAGAAGAGCAAGCCGCCATTCGCGCCGCCGGACAAGGACTGCCTTATCTTGATCTTAATATATTTCCCGTAGGAACGGAAGTCCTAAGCATTCTTCCCGAAGAAGTCGCCCGCTATGGCAAACTCGCGGTAATCCAAAAATCAGGCCGGGACATAAAAGTCGGCGTGCTCAATCCCAGCGACACCGCTACCACGGAAGTATTAGAAAAACTGGAAAACGAAGAAGGATACCGCTGTAAAATTTACATCGTATCCCGCACAAGTCTGGAGCGCACTTGGGACCGCTACAAACAATTCAGTCTTTCGACTTCGCTCGAAGACATGATGATGACTCTGTCCGGCAAAGATTTGGAAAAATTCGAGAAGGACATCAAAGAGCTCATGGATTTGAAAAAAAGAATCAGAGAATTGCCGACCACGGAAGTTTTAAACGTGATTATTGCCGGAGCGATCAAGCTCGACGCCAGCGACATTCACACTGAACCGCAGAAAGAAGATGTCCGCATCCGATACCGGCTTGATGGAGTACTTCATGATATCGTCCATATTCCCTACAATTATTACCCTTACGTTATCTCCCGGGTAAAAATGCTATCCGGGCTCAAACTCAACATTCGCGACCGATCACAAGACGGCCGTTTCACAATTAAAACAAGTTCGACTGAGATAGATGTCCGTGTTTCAATCCTGCCGGGAAACTATGGGGAAAACGTCGTGATGAGGCTTCTAAACCAAGACGCGGTCGGACTCAAACTGGAAGATTTGGGTTTGCGTGGTCGGGCTTTTGAACAGCTTATCACCCAGCTGTCCAAGCCTAACGGAATGATCCTCAACACCGGGCCTACCGGTTCCGGAAAAACCACCACGCTTTATGCCTGCATCCTGCGGGTCAATAACCCGGACACTAAAATAATCACCATTGAAGATCCGATTGAATATCGTTTGGCTGGAGTGGCTCAAACTCAAGTGCATAAGGAAAAAGGTTATGATTTTGCCAACGGCTTGCGCGCTATTGTCCGCCAAGACCCGGACGTCATCCTCGTTGGGGAAATCCGCGACGAAGAAACCGGCGACATCGCCGTTCACGCATCGCTTACCGGCCATTTAGTGCTCTCCACTTTGCACACTAACTCGGCAGCCGGAGCGATACCGCGGCTCGTTGACCTCGGCATTCGTCCAACCCTAATAACCCCAGCTATCAATGCGGTAATCGCCCAACGATTGGTTCGGGTGCTCTGTCCTTTTTGCAAAGAAGAGTACGTCCCTGCCAAGGAAACCTTGGAAAGTATGGGTAAATTCCTCTCCATAATTTCGCCTAAAGCCGGAGTGGAAATACCGAAAAATATCACTACGTTATATCGGGCTAGGGGCTGTCCGAAATGCAAGGGATTAGGATATAAAGGAAGAATCGGAATTTTTGAAATATTTGAAATCAACAAAGACACGGAGAAATTGGTATTGGACATGGCACCGTCTTCAGACATCCTCACTGCCGCGATGGAAAGCGGTATGATCACCATGCTGCAAGACGGCATTCTTAAAGCTGTGGAAGGCTTGACTTCGATGGAAGAGGTGGAAAGAACAACAGGAACAGGACAATATCTGCAAGAAATCTACGAAAAAATCATGGTCCAGCTGCTTTCTCTTCAGCTAAAAGTCACCTCAAAACATATCAAGGAAGTTTTTGACTGCGGATACGATCCGAAAAAAATGGCCGAGCTCATTCAAAAAGCCAGTAATAAAGAAATTTTGAGTTACGTAGCCGCCGGAGGACTTTCTTTCGACGCCGGCGACATCCACATGGAACCGCAAGGAGACGTGATTAAAATCCGTTACCGCATCGACGGAATTTTGCAGGACATTACCCAAATCAAAGGCAAGGATTATCTGCCTATTCTAGCCCAGATCAAGTTGCTCGCGGGATTGAAAACCGATTCTCACGAAGCCGTTCAGGACAGCCGTTTCGGCATCAGCTTGGAAGAACCGATCAGGGATATTCCGAACAAGCAAATCGATGTCAGAGTTTCCATTATTACTGGCGGTTACGGAGAAACCGTGGTTATGAGGCTTTTACACAAATCCGCTAGAGCCCTCGAAACAGAAAAGATTGGATTTCGCCCGCAGCTTATGGAAAGATTATTGCGAGAGATAGAAAAACCGAATGGAATGATCCTCAATACTGGACCGACCGGCTCTGGAAAAACCACCACCTTGTATTCCTTGCTTAATCGCTTAAACAAGCCGGAAGTCAAAATTATCACCGTAGAAGACCCGATTGAATACCGCTTGGCAGGAATTTTGCAGACGCAAGTTTCAGAAGAAGAAGGTTACGATTTCGCTAGCGCTCTGCGGGCTCTGCTCCGTCAAAATCCTGACATCATGATGATTGGTGAAATCCGCGATGAAGAAACGGGAAAAATTGCTATCCAAGCATCGCTCACCGGCCACTTGGTGCTTTCCACTTTGCACACCAACAGCGCCGTAGCCTCGATTCAACGGCTTATCAACATGAACATCGACCCCACCGACATCGCCACCGCCACCAACGCAATGATGGCTCAAAGACTAGTACGGCAGTTATGTCCCGTCTGCAAAAAGAAAGTACCCGTTACCCCAAAAGATAAAATTAAACTAGAGTCAGTGCTTACCACTATTCAACCGGCTTCCGGCTTTAAAAACCCCGGACCGGTAGAATTTGTGTACGAGCCGGTTGGTTGTGACAAATGTAAGAATATCGGCTTTTCCGGCCGATTCCCAGTGGCAGAAATTATGGCCATGTCGCCGACACTGGAAGAGATGGTTTCACGCTTCATGATTACTTCAGAAATCGAAAAGAAAGCCATGGAAGAAGGGATGCTTACCATGACTCAAGACGCAGCGCTTAGAATTTTTGACGGCGATACCAGCCTCGCCGAAGCCGCCCGAGTAACAGAGTTATAGAAACAACTACTTCAATAACTTCGCGAATTTTTCTTCGTCTTTTTTCTTCCACGGGCCGATCATAGCCAGTTGAAGTCTTTCGGGAGCGAAAAACTCCTGAGCCAATCTCTTGATTTCTGATTGATTTATTCTTTTGATAATTCTCACGTCTTCAGAAAAAGGAGTAACTTCTCCGTATGATATAACGTCTGACACCAGTGTCGTTGCTATGTCTTCGCTAGTTTCACGATTCAGAAGCATTCCTCCAATCAATTGATCTTTTGCTTTTTTTAAATCCTTCGCGGACACGCCTTTTTCCCGTATCCGTTTAAAAAGTTTCATTATTTCTTTCACTGCTAGCTCCAACTTATCATTGTTTAATCCAGCGCCTATGGAGTAAGCCCCCATGTCCTTGTACAAATCAGTCGAGCTCCGAACATAGTAAGCAAGCCCTCTCTTTTCCCGAATTTCCGTAAAAGCCCAAGAGCTCATACCTCCGCCCATAATTGCGCTGATAACCGATAAGGGATAGCGGCGTTTGTCTAAATAGGAAAAAGTTTTTGCTCCCAGCATTAAATGGGTCTGGTCAGTTTTTTTGTAAAAAGTTTTTACGCGCTTCGCTCGCGCTCCATCGTCAGAGGCTTTAGCAACATGCAACCGTAACCTTGGAGAAGGCCCGCCGACTTTGTCTTCAAGAGCTTGTTTACCGTCCTTCTTTAAAAATTTGAAATACTTGTTAACTTTCTGCTCTCCTAACTCGCCCAGATCTCCGGCTATTGCTAAAACAGCGTTGGACGGATAATAATTACTTCTAAAATGCTTCGTAATCTCTGATTTCTTAATTCCGATAAGGGATTTTTTAGTTCCGATAATGTTTCGTCCCAAAGTGCTTCCAGGAAACACTAGCTCCTCGAAAATATAACCTATTTGCGCCGTCGGGGTATCATTGTACATATTTATTTCTTCCAGTATCACGTTTCTTTCCATTTCCACATCCTGGTCTGGAATCAATGGCGTTGTAACCAGCTGCCCTAACCATTCAAGCGCGGTATCCAAATATTCCGCCCCGACCTTGATATAGAAGCCGGTATACTCCTTGGAAGTAAAAGCGTTATAACGACCGCCTAAAGAATCGACGGCGGCAGATAATTCTAAGGGATTCCGGTATAACTTATTGCCCTTGAAAACAATGTGCTCCAAGAAATGTGATATGCCCGCGTATTTTTCATCCTCGTAGCGCGAACCGATTTTGAAAAGGATAATAGCGGTTATGGTAGGATTTTTTAGCATCGGAGCGGTCACTAATTCCATGCCGTTTTTAAGTTTTTTACGGGAAAATTTGATGTCGGATACGGGCATAAGCTAATTTTTACAATTTAGTTTACAATTGATTATTTAATACTGGTCACATATAATACACTATTATAATTATAATATAGTTCAAAACTTAAATTGTTTTCTCGTCTCAGCTAAAAAACAAAAAAATGCGAGTATATCGAAACAATCAAGTAATAACCATCGGATCAGTGACGGAGGATCTGCTTTTTATCGCCAACGAAAGCCAGATTATCCGCGGGAAAAATGCCCTTTGCGAAAAATTGTTAGCTTTTGAATATGGCGCAAAAATTCCTGTTGGTAAAATTAAATCCAGTATCGGCGGAGCCGGAGCCAATGTGTCCGTAGGGCTTGCGAAACTGAATATCTCCTCTCGGGCATGCGTAGCGGTCGGTGGCGACGACATCGGCAAAAAATTAAGAAGGAATTTACAGCAATTGGGAGTGGACGCGAGCCTGTGCCAGATTGTCCACGAATGCGAAAGTGACCGCTCCATTATTTTGATTGATCCAGTGGGCCGTGACCGGACTATTTTCTACAATCGGGACGCCGGGCGCAAATTAAAATTAAAAGATATCTCGAAGTGGAAAACGGAATGGGTTTTTATTTCTTCTTTGACTGAAGGTTGGGAAAGCAAGCTCAGCCAGATTATGAAATTAAGAAAAGAAAAAGGCGTAAAAATAGCATGGAACCCGGGAAGGCTTCAAATAATCGCCGGCATAAAGTTTCTTTTGCCGCTACTGCAAGAGCTATCGATTCTTTTCGTTAATTGGGACGAGGCTTTAGAGCTCGCTTTAAGCGATAAAGAATTCGCTGAAAAATACCATCAGAAAGCTCCAGCCAAAAAAACTGTCTTAAAATTCCTTCAATCGCTCGGACCAAAAATTGTCGTAATCACTATCGGCAACAAAGGCTCTATCGCCACTGACGGTTATCTCTATTTAAAAGCCCCGGCTTTTTCTCCTAAAAGAGTGGAGCTTACCGGAGCGGGAGATGCTTTCGCCAGCGGATTCTTGGCTTCTTGGATTTCGGATCCGGGAGAGTTAAAAAAAGCCATGGCCTGGGGCATGGCTAACTCGAGCTCCGTTATCATGTATTTCGGCGCGGAAAAGGGGTTGCTCACTTTATCTCAAGTCAGACGGAAAGTGAATAATGTGATTATGGATGCGGTGATTGAAGAAAGCCGGTTGTAAAGATCAAAGTGCGAAAGTACAAAGTAAAAACAAGCTCAAAATAGCAAAACACAAAATACAAGCAAATCCAAATTTTTAACTTAAAAATTAGTTTGAACTTTGTCCTTTGTACTTTATTTTTACTTTGTACTTTGTCGCTTTGCGCTTTTAAATTAGCAGTTTTCCTATTCCGCACGTTTTTATTCCGGCCGCATTCGCTTCTTCAACATCAATATGCATCGACAGTTTGAATCCTTTTTGCACTCTGGCTTCAGTTTTATTGAAAATAATTTCTCTCTCCCCGTCAGTACCGCAACTAACCGACAGCAAATCACCAGTTTTTATAGACATTTTTTCGGCATCCTGGGGAGGAATATGCAAATGTCTTTTAGCAACAATCATCCCTTCTTTTTTTACTACTACCCCGACGGAACCAATAATCCTGAAACCTGGAGTTTTATCAAGGTCTCCCGATAATCGAATAGGAATATCCGCTTTAAGCTTGTATGCATCCGCGAGAGTAAGCTCCAATTGGGTTTTCGAACGCTCCGGTCCCACTACCCGGATCCCTTTAATCTCTTGCTCATTGTATTCGATGTCTACTGTTTCCTCAGCCGCAAAATCTTCCCCTTGGCTAAGCTTTTTTAAGGATTTCAGTTTGTGGTTTTTACCAAAAAGCAGGTCTATATCCTCCCTGCAAAGATGAATGTGACGCGCCGAAATCTCCACGGGAATCAAGGTTTCTTTTTTTTCCATGATTTTAGTTGATTTATTAGGCTAATTTTATTTGTTTTTTTCGAGTAAATAAAGTTTAGCAGGCAAAAATAAAAGTTTATGGTAGAAGTAGAGTATATAAAATTATGAAAAATTTTCTTATCAAATACAAGATTATTCTTATTATCCTCGTCCTCATCGCTGAGGGACTTTTTTTACGTCTCTACAATCTCGAGGATTGGCTGCATTTTCAGCTTGATCAATCGCGGGACGCGTACCTCATAAAAGATATCGTTGAAAAAGGCGCCAGCGAGCTGCCCTTGCTCGGACCCAGGGCAGGGGGCAGTTTTCTCCGTCTCGGACCAGCTTATTACTATATGATGTACCTTTTTTCCCTAATATCCGGGAGTTTTCACCCCCTTGTTTTTGTCCTGCCGGAAATAATTGGCAGTATCGTTTTCGTACCGTTATTTTATCTTCTGGCAAAAAGATTTTTTGATTGGAAATGGTCCCTGATCGTCACCGCGCTCGCCGTAAACTCGACTTTTCTTGTCACCTACGACCGTTTCAGCTGGAATCCCAATCTCCTTCCATTGTTTTCCCTTTTGACAATCCACGCTTGGCTCAAGTATTTCGATGCCAAGAAAAAGAAGGATGAAAAATCAGCTTTTCTCTGGGTAGCTCTTACAGCTTTATCCGTAGGCATATTTGTCCAAATGCACTTCGTGGCTTTTACGGCTATTCCTATCATACTTGCTTTGAGCGCTCTTGCTTTTTGGCTCAGAAGCAGGTTGGCCGACAAGAAATTAGCCGAAAATTATACAAAAAACATTATTAAAGAAATCGCTGTTTTCTTGCTTATATTCCTTTTTGTTCAAACTCCGATGCTTGTCAACGAATATATCGGCAAGGGGATCAATACCAAACAATTTTTCTCCACAATCGTTGAAAAGCAGGATAAAGACACGTCCCATACTACGGCCGAAAAGCTGATTCAAAATTTATGGGTTTATCCTAAAGGATACTTCGTTGCGACCACCGGTAGCCAGGGTATTGATTTCCCTATTTGGCAAACACAGCCGAACTTCGATATTCTGTGCGACGACAAGTGTCGGAAAAGTTTTGCACCCACTTTCCTGGCAGCGCTGATTTTTCTTTTGGCCGGAGCGGTTTTTCTGTATTTGATCATAAAAAGAACTAAGGAGATTACTGTAAAAAATAATTCCTCCCGCAATTACCTTAAAAACGTAACAGAATGGGAATTTCTGATTTTAATTGCAATATGGATTTTAGTTCCCTGGTGGGCCTTCTTTTCCTTGTCCTTCACTCTGCGCCCTAGATTTTTTCTAATTTCAATCGTTCCCCTCTGGATTATAACCGGACTATTTTTACGTCACATATCGGACAGTAAAATAGGAGAAAAAATAGCTGTCACGTTAGCGTCGTTGATTCTAATCTCCAATATTGTTAACATTGTTGTCCGATTTGACCGCTCCGCCAGCGCATCCCAAGTTGACACTGAAGATTACCCTCAAGACCAAATTTTATTTCAGGATGAAAGTTATCCTGTAGTCCTCAAACAACAGCAGGCTATTGCCGATTGGATAAAGGAAAAATATCAAACCGAAAATCCAAGTAAAGACTATATCTTTTTATGGGCGCCTTCTTTCTACTACCGGCCGATTATGTATCTTATTGATAATACTGAGCTAGAAGGAAAAGCTCGTTATTTTTCCAATTATCCCGTATGGATTAATGGGAGCTACTACGCAATAACCCGCGCTACCGACCCGGCTGATTTTTTTCGCAAAGAAAAACCGGAGATGTTTGAAGTTGTCGAGCAACAAACTTTTGGAACATTAGCAGTTTACAAATTGAAGCTTACCGAAAAAGGCTTGATTGAAGCAAAAAAAAGAGAAACTAAATTTAAAGAAGGCGAAAAATTAAGCAGTCCGGAAAGAACCAAAAAAAACTGCCTCAAAAAACCTAAACCAACCTGTCGCTATACTTGGGGGGATGTGTTTTAAGGTTATGCAAGTTGAGCGGGTTTAACGAGTTGAGCGAGTTATACGGGTTGAGTGAGTTAACGGGTTAATTTTTTATTTCAAACGACAAATCTTTGTTTTTTAGGACATCGCCGTCCTTGTATTCTAAAACAACCCAATATTTGCCTTGGATTTCAGGTTTTTTATATTGCCATTTTTCTATACTGCCCGCCGGAAAATTTTTATTAAAAGACTCTATCGAGGAACTCAAACTACAAGATAAATCATTCGGCTCCATTAAATTATCATCGTCCGGCACTAGGCAAAACTTAAAGTCAGTATCCTTTCCTAAATGGTTTTCAGCCATAACGCCAGCTACAGGATTATTGGGATCAACAAAATAAAAAGCGACCCAGCTTTTATTGTAATCCGGATCGTGGTTCTTACGCTCGTAAGCAAACAATATGAAGCCGCTGACTAAAATAGACAGCACGATTGCGACTTCGGCTATACGGAGAAGACCGAGCTTTGATATTTCAAGTTTCATATTTCATTTATCATAAATATTTCATGTTTCATGTTTCAATTCGACATGAAATATGATACGTGAAATATACATGAAATATGATACGTGAGCTTTGAAATATAAAATTTAATCCTTTAATTTCTCCTTACTCCCCAGTTTCAGTACCGCATCCGCTATTTTCTGCGCGGCTTCGTTATGATAGAAAACTCGAGCTTTATCGCCCATCGCTTTTCGAAGGGGCGCGTCGTTCATTAAAATATCAATTTTCCCGAGCAACAATTCGGGAGTTAAATTTTCTTCTTTCAAAGCCATCGCTCCTCCTTTTTTCGCCACATCAAAGGCATTGTGCAGTTGATGGTCGTTGGCCGATCCTTGGATAGGGATGAGAATACTGGGTTTGCCATACGCGGCTATTTCAGAAATTGCGGTTGCTCCTGCCCGGCTTAAAATCAAATCAGCAGCAGCTAGAGCATTTTTAAGCTCGCCCTTAGCATCTCGCAAAAAAGGGAAAAGATGATACCCATCTCTCCCCGCTTTAACTCCTGCTTGTCCAGCCAATTCTTTTGTTTCTTCAAAATTTTTGTCACCGCATTGATGAATTACTTCATAGGTGGTCAACAACCGCGGCAAGATTTTTACGACGACTTCGTTGATATTTTTCGCTCCCTGGCTGCCTCCCAAAACCAATAATACCTGCTTGCTAGTTTTTATACCGAGAGCTTCTTTCGCTTTTATCGGGTCACCTTCAAGAATATCTTCCCTGACGGGGTTACCCGTAAACAAAGTCTTGGTCGGATTGGTAAATCCGGCAGTCATCTCATATGAAATCGCAATCATGTCGGCGAGATGTTCCATAAAACGATTGGCCTTGCCGGGAACCGCATCCGACTCGTGAATAACAATCGGAATCCAATAGGTTCTTGAAGCGATTACCGCCGGTACGCTGCCATAGCCCCCCTTGGAAAAGACTACATCCGGCATAAATGAAAGCACTCTTACCAGCGCCTGGATAATCCCGATAGGCAGTTTTATCGCGTCCCACAAATTTCTGAAAGAAAAATAACGGCGCCATTTGCCGGTAAGCACGTGGCTGGTTTTGATTCCGTTAGCTTTTAATATTTCATCGGACAGTTTATTGCAAGGACCGAGATAAAGAAAATCCACTGGCTCCTTAGCTTGTTTCTGGATTGTTTTCGCAACCGCTAAAAGAGGAAACAGATGACCGCCAGTACCACCACCGGTTAACAATATTCGCATATTTGTATTAGTATGGAAATAAATTTCTCATTTCTCATTTCTCATTGACCATTAATTTACCATTTAAACATTAACCATTGGGGTTTAAATGCAAAATGGCAAATGCTAAATGAATGAAAAATGTCAAATGTAAAATGAAAAATTATCCTTCGATTCCAATAATCTCTACCTTAGTGTAACTCTGCCGGTGTCCTTTTTTAATTCTATATCTTTTCTTAGGTTTGTATTTAAGTACAGTAACTTTTTTTTCTTTGCCCACCTCAATAATTTTTGCTTTAACTTTTACGTCTTTAAGGTAAGGATTCCCTACGGTTAATTCCTTTCCTTCCGCGTCTTTGCTCAAGAGTAAAACCGAGTCAAACGATATGTTTGACCCTTCCTCTCCCTCAATTTTTTCAACTTTCAGCAAATCTCCGTTTTTAACTCGGAATTGCTTTCCCCCGGTTTCAATTACTGCCCACATGCTTTTAATTTGAAATTTTAAATTTTAAATTTGAATTGAATTTGAAAATTTTAATTTGAATTAAGGAAAAAACTGAACCAATTTCAAATTTATTCATTAAAAATTCATTTCAAATTGAAAACTTCGAATTTCAAATTCTACTTGTCTTCATCTCGGTCTTTCATTTTGCGTCGAATAAACGCTGGGATGTCTAAGTCGTCTTCCTGAACTGTCGGTTCTTCCTCTCTTTCTTCCGGAGTTACCGGCGAAATATTAGTATTGTCGACATTGAAAGGCAATTGAGGATACTGCCTTTCCGAATGAACTAAAGGCTTTTCTTCAACTTCTGATTCTAAATCGTCGTATAAATCAATTTCCTTTTCCGGAACTACTGGTTCCGCTCTCCTATACTCTTCTTCTCTGCGCATTTCGGGTTCTCTTTTTACTTCCGAAACGACTTCTTCCCTTGCGCCAAAGTGACGATTGCTTAAATCCGTTTCCTCAAAACCAGTTGCGATAACTGTTATTTTAATTTCCCCCTTCTTGAGATCGCCGTCATTCATGCTCACCGCGCCGAAAATAACTTTTGCGTTAGGATCAATACTCTCGGTAATAATATTGGCAGCCTCGTTTATTTCTAGCATTGTGAGGTCGTCGCTTCCGGTAACATTAAATAAAACTCCTTTAGCTCCCTCAATCGAAACTTCCAATAACGGAGAGTTTATCGCTTGGCGGGCAGCTTCGGTTGCCCGATTTTCGCCAGAAGCTTTTCCGATGCCCATTAAAGCCGATCCGGCGTCCTGCATAATCGCCTTTACGTCCGCAAAGTCAACGTTGACCACTCCGGGAACGGTAATAAGGTCGGAAATCCCTTGAACACCTTGTCTTAAAACATCATCCACTATTCTGAAAGCATTCAATAGACTGGTTTTCTTATCGATAATTTGGAGTAATCTGTCATTGGGAATTACTACTAGAGCGTCCACTCTGTCCTTCAATTGTTCCATTCCTTCCTCGGCAATCATTGCTCTTTGCATACCTTCAAAACTAAAGGGTTTTGTCACAACTGAAACTGTTAAAGCTCCTGATTCTTTAGCTACTTCAGCCACCACTGGAGAAGCGCCGGTACCGGTTCCGCCTCCTAAACCGCAGGTAACAAAAATCATATCGGCATCCTTGAGGACTTCCTGGATTTCATCTCGGTTTTCTTCCGCCGCTTGGCGGCCGATTTCCGGGTTCATTCCCGCTCCTAGTCCTTTGGTTAAGTTTTTTCCAATGTGAAGTTTCTCTTCCGCACCGCTCTGATGAAGAGCTTGGGCGTCAGTATTAACAGCAATGAGTTCCACTCCCCTAAGACCCACTTCCTTCATTCTCGCAATTACGTTGCAACCGCTTCCTCCGACTCCTACAACTTTAATGCGAGCAAATGTTTCAACGTTTGGCGCTTTTATTTCGGCCATGGATATGAGTTTGAATGTTAGATTATTCCTTTATTACAGAAAATTTATAAACAGTCAATGATTCAGTTACTATCATACGGTAAAATATTAAATCGTCAAAGGCGGGAAGCTTGAAACGTGGAGTTTATAATATAAAACATTGATACAATGGAAAAAAGGAAATAAAAATAGTAAACAACGGATAGAATTTGTAATTTGAAATTCTTAATTTTCAATCAATTTATAATTTTTAACGAGGAATCCTTATTTTGCTTTAAAAATTTATTTATTAAAAATTGACTGAAAATTTCAAATTGAAAATTAAAAATTATTCTATGATTAAACTCTATAACTCTCTCACTAGAAAAAAACAGGTATTCAAACCGGCAAATAAAAATGCAATCTCAATCTACTCTTGCGGTCCGACGGTTTACGACTATGCCCACATCGGTAATTTTCGCTCCTACATTGCCTGGGATCTTTTAGTCCGCTACCTGAAATATCTTGGCTACAAAACCAAAGTGGTAAAAAACATCACCGATGTCGGACATTTTACCGATGAAGATGAGGACCGAGGGGAAGACAAACTGGAAAAAGCGGCTAAAAAAGAGAAAAAAGACCCGAAGGAAATCGCTAAATTTTATACGAAAGTTTTTGTTCAGGAAGAAAAAAAATTAAATATTTTGCCGCCGGATTTCCGTCCCAAAGCGACTGGGGAAATAAAAATGATCCAGAAAATCATCCGGGAGCTGATTCGAAAAGAATACGCTTACGACACCAAAGACGGGGTTTATTTCGATGTTTCCAAGTTTAAAAAATATGGACGGTTATCAGGAAATACCCCGGACAAAATCCTCTCCGGAGCAAGAGTGAAAATCAATTCGAACAAAAAAAATCCGGCCGATTTCGCCCTTTGGAAAAAACGGGTAGGGGCGAACCGTCTGCATTCCCTGCATTGGCCCAGTCCTTGGGGAGAAGGTTTTCCCGGCTGGCACATCGAATGTTCCGCCATGGCCTTGCGCTACTTGGGGAAGACTATCGATATTCATACGGGAGGAAAAGACAACAAATTTCCCCACCACGAATCGGAAATCGCCCAAAGCGAGGCTTACACCGGCAAAGAGTTTGGCCGGTTCTGGTTGCATTCCAATCATGTTGACGTGAACGGCAAAAAAATGTCCAAGTCTTTGGAAAATTTTTATCCCTTGCAAAGTGTTATTGATAAGGGGTTTGACCCTTTGGCGTATCGTTTTTGGACACTTACCGCCCATTATCGCAGTCCGATGAATTTTACTTGGAATAATCTTAGAGAAGCTAGTGGCAATTGGGAAAAAATTGTAACTTTTTACACTATGTATTGTCATCCCGACCCCCGTGTCGAAGCACGGGGCAAGCTCCGCGGAGGGATCCCTTTAAAGAAAGCTGCTGCTGAAATTGGAAAAATAAGTAATTTTTGTAAGAACGACTTAAAAGGGATTCCTCGACAAGCTCGGAATGACAAAAAGTACATAGAGAAAAAAGACGAACAGTTCACTTCAGCATTAAACGATGATCTGAATACCCCGAAAGCCATTGCGATATTGCTACAAGTCATCAAAGACGCCCGCAAAGATCCCGAAAAAATTCCTGCCGCGGTGAGCCTGATTAAAAAATGGGATCAAGTGCTGAGAATTCTGCCCAAAAAACTACCCAAAAAATCCAAAAAAACCATTCCTCTTAAAGTTAGGAAGCTTATCGCTGAACGCCAAATAGCCCGCATCGCCAAAAATTTCAATAAATCTGACGAAATTCGTAAAAAAATTGAAAAACTGGGTTATGTAATAACCGATAAATCCAACGGCAGCTCTAAACTAGCACAAAAATAAATTTTTGAGCTGTGTTCAATGTTATATGATTAAAGTTTTATGTTCCATGTCTGGTGGACTATTGCCAAAAAAATAGCTATAGTCTAATAGTATAGAAACAACTGGGCCCGCCTATGCTGAAGGGTATGCTGACTGATGGCCGCCTTCGCTAAAGCTTCGGCGGCCGATGGTAGCTTTCGCTAAAGCTATAGCGAACCGATGCCGGAGTGGTGGAATTGGTAGACACGAGGGACTTAAAATCCCTTGAGTGAATAACTCGTGTGGGTTCGAGTCCCACCTTCGGCACAAGATTGTGGGTTCGCCCGCCCGCTACGCGTTCGGGTAAAAGTCCCACCTTCGGCACACATCAGTTTAGAAAGTTATAAAGTTTAGAAAGTTTAGAAAGTCAAAACCACACTTCTTTGAAAAGCAGCTTGAATTTAACTTTCGAAACTTTCCGAACTTTCGAAACTTTCAAAACTTACATGGATATTCTCAAGGAGGACGACATTACCATTTTTGGCAAAACCAATTATCGGGGGCAAGAGAAACCCTTCGGCATAAAATTGGATGACCGGCGACGTCACATGTACATCATCGGAAAAACCGGTATGGGAAAATCCGTGATGCTCCAAAACCTCGTAGTCCAAGACATAATCAAGGGCAGGGGCGTGGCTTTTATTGATCCCCACGGAGACAGCGCGGAAGACATCTTGCACTTTGTCCCCAAAAGCCGGATCAACGACGTTGTTTACTTCAATCCTTCCGATCTCGCAAATCCGGTCGCTTTTAATATTTTGGAAGCGGTCGACGAAGACCATAAGCACCTGATCGCTTCGGGAATGATGGGGGTTTTTAAAAAAATCTGGCCGGATGTTTGGAGCCCTCGAATGGAATATATCCTGAGTAATACTATTCTCGCTCTATTAGACTTTCCCGGCAGTACAATGCTTGGAATCAACCGCATGATGGCGGATCAGAACTTCCGCCGCCAAGTAATCGAAAAAGTACGCGATCCGATTGTTCGATCTTTCTGGATAGAGGAGTTTGGCAAATGGGACCAGCGTTTTGCCCGCGAAGCTACCGCCGCCATCCAAAACAAAGTCGGTCAATTCGTTTCCACTCCGATAGTGAGGCACATCGTCGGCCAAACCACTTCCACCATCAACATGCGCGAAATTATGGATCAGGGCAAGATATTGATCGTTAATCTCGCCAAGGGTAGAATTGGAGAGGAAGCGATGTCTCTGCTGGGAGGCATGGTGGTAACCCGGCTTTATCTGGCCGCCATGGAAAGGGTGGACATTCTCGAAAAGGAGCGGCGCGACTTTTTCCTTTACGTTGACGAGTTTCAAAATTTCGCCACTGAATCTTTTGCCAGTATTCTTTCGGAAGCCAGAAAATACCGGCTAAGCCTTACCGTGGCCCACCAATATATCACCCAATTGACCGAAGAAGTGCGCGATGCCGTTTTTGGAAACGTCGGAACTTTAGTTTCTTTCCGAGTGGGAGCGTCCGACGCTGAATTCATGGAGAAAGAATTCGAACCGATGGTTATGATGAACGATTTGATTAATCTGCCAAAATACCAAATTTATCTTAAATTAATGATCGACGGAGTTACGGGAAACGCTTTCAGCGCCAAGAGTTTACCACCGTTTCCTCATCCTGTTACTTCGTATTCCGATAAGGTTATCCAGCTATCTCAAGAACGCTACGGAAGACCAAGAAAAGAAGTGGAGGAAAAAATCCACAAATGGATGGGAAATGATTTCCAACGCGGCAAAATCGAAACAAGCCCCGAAAGAGAAAGAATTTCTCGCGATCAAGAACCACGTCAAGCAACTGGACAGTTTGAGAGATCTCCAAAAAATTCCCTGCGCCAAAAAGCTCCTGAGGTAGAAAAATTTATGTCTCCTTCGCAAATTATAGGTTTTCAAGACAAAAAAAGCGATAAAGTCGAGCAAGGAATAAAACAAGAAATTGCGAAAATGAATCGTCCGAAAGACGAACAGCCCGAAAAAACAACTCCTTCACGAGCTTCTATGGCAGATAAAACAAGACCCCCCGAACTTTCCAAGGAGCAATCTCCTTTGCCGGATATAAAATCGGCTGTTGCAGTTTCCCCTCCTCCCGTCCCGCGAGCGTATGCCGCCGCAACGCCAACCAAGCCGATAGAGAAAAGCCGGCCAAAAATAACCAAGGAAAATGAGCCGGCAAACATTAATACTGAAATTCGAAACGAATATTCCGACAAACCACAACAAGAAGAAACAGAAAAAGATAAAAAATCGCCAACCGTCTGGCATGAAGCAGTCTGCGATCGTTGCGGAAAAAATACTAAAGTTCCTTTTGCTCCCACAGAAGGGCGGGGTTTATTCTGCAAAGAGTGTTTGCGGGAAGTAAGAAGGCAAAGAGCTATCGCCGTTAAAGAACAGAAAGAAAAGAGATTGAGTTCGCCTGCCCAGCATGCAGCCCCGAAACTTAAACCCAGAGTTTCAGAAGAACAAAAGGAAAAATTAAAAGAAGACTTGCGAGAAATGCTGGCGAAGATAAAAACAGCCGAGAAATAACTTCAATGTCATTTATCATTTCCCATTTGTCATTTTACATTAATTTAGCATTGGCCATTTACCATTTTCAATTCCGGCGTTCAAAATGATAAATGAAAAATGAAAAATATTTCCTGCAGTTATCAATATAAATATTATATCAGCGTGAGTCTTGTAGCCGTCTCGCTCTTTTTCTATTGCCCTCTGTCCGCCGCAACCAAAGCTGATTCGAACGCCAATGCTAACAGCAACTCGAACACCAACGCAAACATCAACGCCAACTCAAATCTTAACACTAATACAAACAGCGCCGACGCTGTAAAGAAGCAGCAAGAGCTTCAGAAAAAACAAGAGCAGCTAAACTCGGTCAATAAGCAAATAAACACCTACCAGAAACGTACGGATATTTTGGACCAAAAAAGCGAAACCATTGAAGATATGCTCGCAATTTTAGATGGCAGTATAGAAGAAGCCGAAAAATCTGTCCGAGAAACTGAAGGAGAGTTAGCTAAAATTCAGCAACTGCTTAACGATAAGAATCACGAGATAGTGCTTAAGGAGGACGGCATAGACAAAAGGAAGGACTTTCTTGAAGAATACATGCGTAAACTTTATTTATTGGACAAAAAATCCTTCGTAGAGGTCATGCTGGCCAAGGCAAATTTGTCCGATTACTTTCAAGAGGCGGAAAGCATTGTAGCTTTTGAGCAACGGCTTTCCGAATTGTTGGCCGAACTAAATTCAGAAAGACAGGATTTAATCACAGAAAAATCTGACATTGAAGAAACAAAAAACGAGCAAGTATCTCTTTACGCCTTGCAAGAAGCCCAAAAAGCTGAATTAGACAAAGATAAAAAAGATCGCGAAGATTTACTCCTAGAGACCAAAAATGAACAGGGGCGAGTTGAGGATTTAATTAATAAGGGAAGCGCAGTAGCCAGTCGTTTGTCAGCCGAAATAACTGCTTTGCAAGATTGCGGCACTAAAATCGATTTTGGTTTGGCTCTTAATGAAGCAAAAACTGTTTCCCAATTAACCGGAGTGAGAGCCTCTTTTTTGTTAGGAGTACTCAAGGTGGAATCCAATATGGGCAACAATGTTGGCGGCGGAACTTACAAAAATGATATGAATCCCGCCCAGTGGGACCGCTTTAAAACTATCTGCAACCAGTTAGGCTACGATCCCGGCAGCAAGCCGGTGTCTCGCAAGCCATGTTATCGCGATCCATCAGGGAAATGTAGCGGTTGGGGAGGAGCAATGGGTCCCGCTCAATTCATGCCCAGTACTTGGTCGGGTTATCGGGATCAAGTGGCGCAAGTGACTGGCCATAACCCTCCTGATCCCTGGAATTTGCGTGACGCCCTCACGGCAATGGGTCTCAAGCTTGCCAAAGTAAGCGGGGTTACCGACCATAATCGAACCGCGGAGCATAAAGCGGCCAGCATTTACCTGGCGGGGGGAAACTGGGAACGTTTTGGTTGGTATGGCGACCGAGTGCTGAAATTCGCAGACCAATACGAGAAACAAATAAACCAAAATTAAATTTTCAATACTGATCATGGGTAACCAGCTTGAAGATTTCAACAAGTTAATCCAGACCGAAGGCATTAAGAGAAGTAATTTTTTGCTTGGCAAAGGCAGAAAAATTGCTGAAATTAGTGATTATATAAAAAAACGTTTTAAAGATACCGGAAGAGAAGAAAGTTTAGTTATTTTCTTGCGCCGACATTGGATTAATCTTTTTTTCCAGTTACTTCCTTTTGTCGCTTTGATTTTTGTTCTTTTTCTCTCTTACTTTTTTTTCTTCTTTTTTTTGGGGTCAAAAATACTCAATCCGATTGAATGGCAATTTATTCAGCTGGGCATGGCACTTTTCAGCTTGTTTCTCTGGTCTTTTATTTTTGTTGTTTTTATCGACTACTATTTAGACGTCTGGATAGTCACTAACGAACGGATTGTCAACATCGAACAAAAAGGACTTTTTCGAAGAGAAATTTCCGAGTTACGATTAGAGAATGTTCAAGATCTCACCACTGAAATAAGCGGGGTGATCGAAACTTTTTTTGATTTTGGAAACCTCTACATCCAAACGGCCGGCAAGCGCGAACGATTTTTGTTCAAAAGTATTCCCCATCCCGAAAGAGTGAGGGATATTATATTGGTGCTGTCGGAAGAAGAGGAGAAGGAGGCATAGAATTTTTCATTTCTCATTTTTCATTGATCATTCATTTTACATTTGTCATTTATCATTTAGCTTTGGGGTGAATTTAAATGTAAAATTGTCAATTGATAAATTAATGTAAAATGACAAATGGCAAATGATTAATTAATGAATTAAAACCGATGTCTAAAATTATCGTTATCGGCCACGAAAACCCAGATACTGACAACATCGCCGCCGCAGTCGGCATGGCACAATTCCTCAACACGACAGGAAAGGAAGCGAAAGCGTATAAAAAAGGCAATATCAACAAAGAAACTGAATGGGCGTTGAATTTCTCAGGCTTCCAGGATAAAATCGAGGAGATATCCAAAACCGAGGTAATGAAAGAACAGGAAGTTTTCTTGGTTGATTTCAATGAGGAAGGGCAATCCCCCATTGATCCTTCTGAAATTAAACTAATCGGACTGATTGACCACCATAAATTAGGCGGGAGCTGGAAAACCAGCGAACCGATTCTTTACCGGATTGAACCAGTCGGATCGTCTTGCACTTTAGTTTGCAAAATGTTTCAAGAAAATAAGTTGGAATTCTCGGAAGATTTATGCAAAATTCTCCTTTGCGGAATAATTTCCGACACGCTTAAATTAACTTCTCCCACTACCACCGACGAAGACAGAATCTGGGTAAATATTCTTGCCAAACAAACCGGGGAGGACATAAATAGATTGGCGGAAAACCTATTTGCGGCCAAGTCGGACTTGAGCGAATTTACTCCGGAAGAAATCGCGAAGCTGGATTACAAAAATTTTGAGTTTTCCGGAAAAAAAATCGGGATTGGAGTCATTGAGACAGTAAAGCCGGAAAATGCTAAAAAATTAGAAAAAGAGTTGAAAGAGGTAATGAAAAAAATAAAAAGCGAAGAGAAGCTTGATTATATCTATTTGGGAATCGTAGACATTATTAAAAATGAAACGGAAATGCTGCTTATAAGCGAAGAGGCGAAAAATCTTATTATGCAATCATTTTCTGATATTATGATCCGCGAAGACAATCTTGTCCTTAAAGGAATTGTCTCCCGCAAAAAACAGATTGTGCCAACTATTGAAAGGGCTCTAAAAATCGATGCATAAATAATTACTATAGTTTTTCTAAACATCCCGATTGTTTTCTTCATCCGGACCTTAATTTAGAATTTCAAATTTCGAATTAAAAATTAAATATGCTTGAAAAATCCACTAGTAAATTATCGCTGAAAAAAGCAATATATATATCACTAACATTAACTGTTGTCCTCACCCTGCCCGTAGCGTGGCATTTTTTTACGGGTATTCCCGGACGAGGAGCAGATACCTATCAAGCAATTGCCCGTACAGTTATGGTTGAACAACACATTGAAAATGATGGCTGGATTGAAACACTCAAATGGCAAAAAGAAACAAATTTTTGGGGCATTCTCTCTTTAATCGGCTACACCCAAGCTATAATCGGGCAGATGGCCGGCTACAATCTTTGGTGGCTGCTCTCTTTTTTTCTGGCATATCTCGGAATGTGGCTATTTATAAAAGACATTACCGGATCGAATTGGGCCGCTCTCGCGGCGGGGTTTGTTTTTGCCTTCATTCCTTTTCATTTTTCCCATGCCGTCGCCACTAATATAGGCACTATGCACTATGAATGGCTGGCTTGGCTGGGATTTTTTCTCCACCGTTTTATGAGGAGCGTCTCTTGGCAGTCCGCTGCCGGCGTGGCTCTTTCTACTTTACTCATAATTGCTACTGAGCATCAGTTACTGGCATTCACGATAATATTCCTAATTTTTTTCTTTCCTTTCTTACTTTTTTTGTACCCGGAAAATTTAAAAAATTGGCGTTTTTGGTCGGCAATATCACTGGGGATAGTAATCTTGTTCATCGCCGGGGCAATTCAGTTTCGAAATATATGGCGGGTAGCCCATTCTGAAAACAACTACCTGCAACCGCCTTATTCCCAAGTCGAAGACTATTCCGCTGACGGAATTGATTTTTTTATTCCTGCTCGTTTTCAACCTTTTTGGGGAGAAAAATTTAATTACCTGCGAGAAAACACCGCATCCAATCCGGAGGGCAGACAAAGCTTCTATCTGGGGCTGACCGCGATCTTTCTTTCCCTGTTCGGATTAATCAGCGCTATCTTGAAAAGAGAGGAAAATAAGTTCCAATTCCGTTGGGCTGTTTTTTGGTTTACTGTATCGGTGCTTTTCCTCGTTCTTTCTCTGGGTCCCACTCTGCACTTTGCCGGAAATACTTACCTCTCAGGAAAACTCCCCTACATTTTGCTTTATAGCTTTATTCCTTATTGGAATTATATCCGCACCACGAGCCGTATTTTCGTTATTGTCGTTTTGGGCTGGGCTTTTCTTGTCGGCTTGGGAGCAAAATATCTGGAAGACTTTTGCAAAACAAAAGAGAGCTCGAAACTGGCCAAATTAGTTGCCGGATTATTCATAATCGGTCTTCCTTTGGAATATTTATCCGTACCAGTTCCCAACCTGGATTTGAGTTACTCCGCTTTTTACGACAAGTTAGCCGACAACAAAGAGAAATTTTTAATACTGGAAATTCCCGGTTCTACCAGTTACGATTTTGGGTCTTATTCTCTTTATACCCAAAAAATTCACGGAAAAAATAAGATCGACGGCATCGATTTCGCTCGAACCGAAAAGGATCGCTGGGCTTTTCAACGCAACACTCCGGTAATTGAAGGCCTGCTCTACAGCTTGCCGACTGGCGGAAAAGACCACGAAGAGCCGGGAGGCAGCGATATTGTTATCTCCGATTACACTCCTTTCGGAAAATCAATCCTTAATTTTTACAACATCCGGTATATTACTTTAAGCAAAGCGCTCAACGACAGTAAGAAATTTACTGAACAGGAATTTCAAAATTCCGTTGCTTATATCGAACGAAAACTGGGTATTCCGCTTGATTATGAAGATAATTTTTTGAAAGCCTACGCTGTTCCGCAAGAGCAAAAAACCGGCTATTTCCTGGCTATCGATACCGGGATAAATGAAAGCTGGGGACAGAAAGAAGGTGCGGGCAACAGTAAGAAACGCCCCGCTAAAGACGGAGCCGGCATGCGGCTGATAAATATGGGTTCCGTACCCATCAATCTTCAAGTGAATTTTAAAACCAGCATCAAGTATAACCGCCACATAGAGGTTTTGCTCGACGGCCAATCGATTAAGAATATATTTTTGCAGGAATTCAAAGGGGATCAATTCTTCACAGTAAATCAGCTGGCTCCCGGCGAGCATAAAATAGAATTTCGAATTCTCGACGAAAACCAGCAGCCTCTCGCCACTTACGAAAAAGACCGGGGAGTCAAATTCAGCCAGTTCGAAACGATACAAAAATAATATTATCTAATACTGATTAGTATGTTTCTCTTGCTTATTTTATTTTTCTGCGAAAAGATAATGAGTTAGTTTTGAAAGTTTAGAAGGTTTGGAAGGTTCAGAAAGTAAATAAAGCGAATGAGAATAAACAAATTTGAGGAATTGCAAGTCTGGCAAAATGCAGGGAAGCTTTCTTTGGATGTTTATAAAACTCTCAACAATTGTAAGGATTTTAGTTTCAGAGATCAAATCAGAAGAGCTTCTATTTCTGTAATGAACAATATTGCAGAAGGATTCGAACGACAAAACAATAAAGAGTTTAGAAGATTTTTGATTATAGCCAAAGGATCTTGTGGAGAAGTGAGATCAATGGTGTACATAGCATTAAAACTAGATTATATTTCAGAAGCGGAATTTAAAAGATTTTACAAATCGGCTTGCGAGATATCTAAAATGATTTCAGGATTAATAAAGAAACTTTAGAAACACTCTGTATTTAACTTTCTAAACTTTCACAACTTTCCAAACTTTCTAAACTCATATGGGCCTGTAGCTTAGTTGGTAGAGCGCCTCCATGGCATGGAGGAGGTCAGGGGTTCGAGTCCCCTCAGGTCCACGAACCAAATATCTAAGCTGTTTTGCAGCTTATCTCTCTACTCTTTTAATTTTCCCCAAAAGTCACAAATTTTGGCGTTTTTCGCTTGACAAAACCGTTAATACTTCGATAATAAGGGGTTCCCTACCAATAGGGGACTTGGGCAAAAGCGTCTTTCTAAAGACAGGGTTCTTTAACAATCTAACAGGAACAAAGGCAAAAAGGAGAAAAAAATGACACAGGAACGTGTCGAAGGTTATGTCGTAGGTAGCGATGCTATCCACGGCGAACAGGTATGGAAGGTCAAGATCAGAACGAAGGGCGAATTTGAAGGACAAAAGCTTCACGTTGCCTCGACAAGAGACAACTTCGCCCTGTGTCCAGGGTTGGACGTTTCGTTCTTGGTTGGAACTTTCCAAGGAAAGGACAGGCAGGAAGTAAATAAAGCGGTTGACGTAACACTTCTTCAAACGATCCGGGCTGGATCCAAGAATGGAGTAAAGACACAGAAAAGAGACATCCCAATGTCGAATAGCCAAGAATGTATTGAGCTAACAATAGCCGAATATGAAGGAGAGCTTCAAGTTTCCTTGACTGGATTCGGGAGCGAAGAAGAAGCAACAAAATATTATCAGGTTGCCGAGGATAAGTTGATTGATTTCTTAAGCATCAGAGTTGAAGATATGGATGGCAAAACAGCTTTCCATCGAATCGACACTGATTCTGCTTTCGGAATAATCAGCGCTCTCACTGTTCACGATCAAACCCGTGCTGTCCTGGAGGTAATTTTGCAAGCGGCGTTCCAGCTTGGACAACAGCATCCGGAAAAATCGGGAAAGGAGTGAGGAGAATGTTAACTACCATCATAACCATACTCGTGCTCGCGGTGTTGGCGATAATAGCGATTTTTGTTATTTTAATTGCGGTTACAAGTGGTGACGTTGGGGAAGGTTGGGTTTTGCTATCATTCTTGTATTTGTTCGTTTTGGGTGCCTGTATTGTCGGACCCTACATACCCGAGGACGCAAGCAAGATTCAAAGAGCAATCGCGAGCTTCAAAGCTCCGGAGTCAGAACCGAAGGAAATTTTCAAGTGCGATTTAGCTATCGGCCAATCGCTTGGATTTGATTTCAAAACCAATGGCGATGTTTCCGAGGTCAAGATTGATCCTCCTCCTTTCTATAGCACAACTTCCCATCTCCTTCTTTTCAAGGAGAAAGTGAATGGAAAAGCGGGCTTTTCCTTCAGGGGAGCGTACTTTAGACAGCACATTTTTTCGGGTGATATCTCCTTCGGAAAAAAGATTGATGAAGATTTTTTCACCCCAGGGAATAGCAGGATTGTCCTAGCCGAAACCCGGACTGAACGACGGGTCTATCCCAAGTCATTCGACAAGGAATGGTTTGAGGTCAGGGTCAGCCTAGACATCCGCGAAGTTACCGAATCCCAAGTAAGCCTAGCTCTTATTTATGAGCAAAAGCAAATTAGCAGTAACTGGGCGTATAGCAACAAAGAGAAATAACTCTATTGTGCCCGGGTCGAAGCCAAGCGCTTCCCCCGGGCTTTTTTCTTTTTATGTTCTATAAACTCCCTGTATACCTTAGCCTGGTTCTTAAATCCCTTTACACAAAGCTTTCTTTGACCTTCAATACGATTGGATGCCATTCAAAGACCTTTTGAATAAAGGAGTTCCACGAAAAAAAGTTCCCCATAGCCCACAAACAACTTTCATAAGGAGGCAGAAAATGACATTCGACGAATTTGTTGAACGACACGGAGAAAAGGTTTGGAAGAAGTTCGTTGAACCGCTTCAAATCGACCCATTCGTGGCAAGCCATATCAGAGGCAATGCCAACCTTCTTGTCCATACAATGATAGAAAACAAAGAAATCTCTCCGGAAGATTCGTTCGAATTGTTTCTGAAGAAGATTACCGCTTATGGTTGGTAATCCGTCGCCGGTCTGCGTGGCAGTCCGGCTTTTTTTATTGGAACCCGATTCTTTTCTTCGGTTTCTCTTCTTCTTGAACTAGTTGCTGAATCGCTTTAAAAACTGCTTGAAATTGTTGGTCGTATCTTTGTTCCATTTCTTCGATTTTTTCTTTCAGATCTTTATAGTGAGCCAAAAAATATCTCATTCTGGTGAATATCCTGATAATCTGGATGTTAACTTGGACCGCTCTTTCGCTTTTTAGGACGCTAGACAGCATTGCAACTCCTTGCTCCGTAAATACATACGGTAATTTTCTTAACCCTTTTGTGTCTCCTTTGGAAATCACAATTTGTGATTTCCAAAATTCAAACTCTTCTTTGCTAAGTTGAAACATAAAATCTGACGGAAATCTACTTATATTTCTTTTCACCGCCTGATTCAGAACCATAGTTTTAACTCCGTATAAAATTGCTAGATCTCTATCAAGCATGACTTTCTTATTCCTGATCAGAAAAATTCTACTTATAATTCTTTCACTGGGAACTAACGTAATTTCTTTGGGCATAAAAAATATTTAAAGATTTAGTTCTTATTATATCAGCTAAAGATTAAAAAGTTATTAAAAAAATACCCGCCCGTACCGAACAGTACGTTCGGGCGGGTTAACTGAAACTCAGGTTATGTTAACATGTCAACATGATGGGCATAATAAGCATGGTTTAATGCGGGTTTTGGCGGGTATTGACAAAATTGTAGTTATTTAGATAATAAAAAGTTCTCTTTGAAATAGGAGAATATACGTAGATACAGACAGAAGGAGGGGAAATGGCTAGAGTAGTAGAGTATGTTATTAAAAAAGATGCCAAAGGTAACATCTCGGCAATTGAGGCGGTTAACCTCCTCAACGGAATGGAGAGCGACAAAGCTGCCGAAGACTATTTTTGGGGAAAATTGGATCCGACAGTCAGAAATCGGATCGATTATTCGACAAAAGTGGTGACTTGTCGCTCCTGACCGGCGGCCAAGCGCCTACGTGCCGGTCGATACCCTTGTATCGACCGGTTTTTTCATTGACAAAAAATAAAATGGATATAATCTGACTAGATTTCTTAAGGAGGTTTCATTAGTGGGGGATTACCTCAGGGGTAGAGGATAGGGCCTTCAAACCCGACAGACGAAAGTTCAAATCTTTCATCCCCCACCACCCAGAATACAGGAACGGCTTCAAGTCGTTCCTTTTTAATTTTTGAAGCCGACCTAGCGCCGCCTGTTTACGGGACGGCGTTTCTTATTGTTAAAGAATTTTTGAGAAAGAGAATACTAAAGATAAAATTACTTGCCGGGCTTCAGAAGCTATTTACAAAAATAACGAAAAAAATATGTGTGGAATAGTCGGTTATATTGGCAAGCGGGACGCTCTACCCACCTTAATTAAAGGCTTAAAGATTTTGGAATACCGCGGTTACGACAGTGCCGGAGTCGCTTTAATGGAAAAAGGCGGCGTAAAAGTGTTCAAATCAGTAGGAAAAGTTTCCGATTTGGAAGAAAAATTTAATGGCCATAAATCTTCAGCTACCCTTGGCATCGCCCACACCCGCTGGGCCACCCACGGCAAACCCAGTGAAAAGAACTCCCACCCCCACAGCGACTGTAGCGGAAAAATCTGGGTAGTGCACAACGGCATTATCGAAAACTACGAGCAGTTGAGGAACGGATTGATAAAGAATGGCCATAGATTCCGTTCCGAAACCGACACCGAAGTTATCGCTCATCTGATTGAAGAATCCTGCAACAACTGCGGGTTTGAAGAAGCGGTGAGAGAGGCCTTGAGCCGGGTTGAAGGAAGCTATGGGCTGGCAATTATCCACCAAGACCACCCCGACACAATTGTCATTGCCAAAAAAGGCAGTCCGCTGGTTTTCGGGATAGGCAAGGACGAATACATTATCGCTTCCGACGCCTCTCCCATCCTAAGCTACACCAACGAGGTTATCTACTTGGACGACGGCGAGATCGCCGCGCTCAACCACGACGGATACAGGATTATCGATTCTGAAAAAAATAACGTTTCCAAGGATACGCTGCGCCTGGATTTTTCCATCGACCAAATCAAAAAAGGCGGTTACCCCCATTTCATGCTCAAAGAGATTTTTGAACAACCGGAGTCAATTGAAAACGCCCTGCGCGGAAGGCTGGCTAAGTTTTTGAACGAGGACAGCCAACCGATTATCGGCGGACTCAGACAGGAAGCAGAACGGCTTCGCAAAATCGAACGTTTAATCATTGTAAGCTGTGGAACCTCCTATCATGCTGGTTTGGTGGGTAAATATATGATTGAAGGATACGCCAACCTTCCCACCGAAGTCGATTACGCCAGTGAATTCCGTTATCGCGACCCATTACTGGATGAAAAGACGGCGGTTTTAGCCATATCCCAATCGGGAGAAACCGCCGACACCCTCGAAGCCCTGCGAGAAGCAAAAAACAAAGGAGCCCTCACTTTAGGTATCGTCAATGTTGTCGGTTCCAGTATTGCCCGAGAAACTGACGCCGGCATTTACAATTACGCCGGACCGGAAATCGGAGTAGCATCGACAAAAGCCTTTACTTCCCAGCTTTGTATTCTCGCGCTCATCACCATGATGCTCGGCCGACAGCGTAAAATGTCTTCCGCGATTGCCAAAAGCATCGCGTTGGAACTCAAAAAGATGCCCGCCTACATTAAAGCAATTTTGGGTAACCACGAAGCAATTAAAAGAGTTGCAGAAAAGTACGCTGGTTATCTAAATTGGCTCTATTTGGGACGGAAGCATAATTTCCCAGTCGCCCTAGAAGGCGCTCTCAAGCTTAAGGAGATCTCCTACGTCCACGCCGAGGGATATCCTTGCGGAGAGATGAAACATGGGCCTATCGCCATGATCAGTCCCGATTTTCCCTCAATATTTTTGGCGCCGAAAGACAGCGTCTACGATAAAGTAATCAGCGGCATGGAGGAGATCAAAGCGCGTGAAGGAAAAATAGTAGCAATCGCTACTGTCGGGGATAAAAGAGTCAAAAAGATTGCGGATGACGTTATTTACATTCCCCACACGATTGAATCGTTGACTCCGCTCCTCTCGGTTATCCCGTTGCAACTGTTTGCTTACTATGTCGGAGTGGCTCTCGGCTATGATGTCGACAAGCCCCGCAACCTCGCAAAGAGCGTTACGGTAGAGTAACGGAGCAACTGACACTCGATGCTGAGAAATGGACATCAGCCATTCATTCTTTGATTTTTTCACGACCAACCTCCTAGTTGGCCGGTTTCAATTTTTTGTTCCGTCCCACTCGAACACGCACCAGAAAAATAAATCCCAACAAAATGAGACCGCTCATGGCGATCGTTGAGATTCTGTAGCGGAAAGGTCCCCGCGCCACAAGCATGGAAGCAATAAGCCCCCAGATGATCGGTCCGGCTAAATTAGAGGCTCTTTCTATAATATTGAAATAAGCAAAAGCGAGATTGTGTTGGTTTTTTGGTGCTAATTGTGCCATAAGAGACCGCGATACCGTCAAGCTGCCACCGACTAAAAACCCCATGGCAATTGCTAAAACGACGTAGTGGGAAAATTTAAACGTTATCGCCGACAAAAACAATGCGGTAATCCAACCGGATATTATCCAAACCAGCACTCGCTTGTTTCCAAAATGATCGGCTAAAAATCCGCTGGCGATACTTCCGAAGACCGAAGCGATTACCGTGCCGAATAAAATATAAGTTTTCGTCGTGTCCGGCGCGTTCCATAATTTTTCCAATACGATAGGAAAATTATTGATGACAGTTAGAATCGCCCCGTTGAAAAAAGCAAAGGCGACTAAAAACATCAGCACATTAGAAAATTTAAAAAGATTTTTAGTTTGAGCGAAACAAAGTTTGGATTCTTTTAACAGGCCCGGATTAGCATTTTTTGCCGGCTCTTTAAAAAACAAAAGCATGGGCAACGAAAAAAATAAGAAAGCGGCGACGGCCGGCAGGAGAGTCTCAATCCGATTTGTTCCGCCGAACAAATTAATTTTTCCGGTAGCAAAAGGCAAAGCCAAAAATAAAGCAGATATGTTCCCCAAGGAATTTCCCGCTATTCCGAATCCGGAAACTCTTCCGCATTTTTTCGGGGTGGAGAGAGTATTCAAAAGCGGCGTATAAAAAGTGAAAGACAAAACAAAAAAATATTGCCCGGCAGTAAAAAATATTAAAGCCAAGATATCCGCACCCCGAAGCGAAGAAAAAACTGTCAGTGTGTAAAAAATAATTACCGCCGCGGTCGTCAGGCGCAATCCGGAAATATTCCGCCATGAATTGTCCAGCATTGTTCCCACGAAAGGCGCCGTTGCGAGCAGAATCAGAGAAGAAACTGCGAAACACAAGTTAAACCAAAGGTCCGGTGTTCCACGGTCAACTATAACCCATTGGCTGAAATATAAGAAAAAAGCTATAAAAATGAAAGAGTTGGCAAAATCATACAAAGCCCATAAAAAAATATTTGATTTATTTTTCATAGAATACTGATAATTATTTTGTATCCGGTGTCGAGTTTGGCGTCAAGCTTTAATTTATGTATTGTATTATTGATTATAATTACATAAACATGAAGTCTTTAATTTTAACCGAATACCGTTGCAAATGCGGCAAGCTTTTGTTCAAGGGTCTGGTTCTCAAGGAAGTGGTTGAGATAAAATGTCCGCGTTGCGGCTTGCTAAATTACTTCAAAGGAATAGGTATTTTGGGCGACCATCCTAATCGCTTTGTAATTCTTACCGATTCGAATGGAAAAATTTTAAATGCCAGCATTTCAATCGAGTCTATTCTCGGCCTAAAAACAACCGCGCTGTTAGGCAAAAATATAGATAAAGTTTTTGCTGACAAATCCAGAGTTGAAGCGGATAAAATACTATCCGCAAAAATTGTAGGGAAGAAATACCTCCGCCTAGACAGCGCCTGTAAGAATATCAGGGACAAAAAATTGCCAGTATCGGTTTGCTATCGCCACATCAATAACAATGGGCAGAGCCTCGTCTTGAGAATTTTTGACATTGTTCCGCCTGTAGAAAAAAGATTGGTGAAACAAGCGGATTTTGATGAAGATTGCTTCGGAGGCTTTATTTGCGAGACAGATGAAGACGGCATTCTAGTGTATGTAGATGAAAATGTGAAAAAAATATTCGGTTTCAAGCCGGAAGAAACTGTTGGAAGAAATGTATACGAATTTATAGCGGAAAAGGATAAAGAGCAGCGTTTAAAAAATTACGAGATGCTGAGGGCTAAGAAAAAAGCCTACCGGGTAATGTCGGGTTTCAAAATTATCGGAAGAGACAAAAAACCGATCGAATTAGATGCTTATTGCTCCCCTTTTTATGACGACTTGGGGAATTTTATCGGCTTCCGGAATATTTTATGGGTAAAGAGATGATTCGAGTAGACCTTGTTACTTTAATTTGACCGGAATTTGCTTCGTGTTATAATAATAAAAAATTCAGAGAGGCTCTCGAAGCCCAAATCTTTTAGGTTTGGGTCTTTTTATTTAAAGACCTATTTGAGGATACAAAAATAAATAAAGGAAAATTTGATGATTTCCAAAAAGCTGATCTTAATCCTGTTTTTAATACTATTTCAGATACAAATAGCTCGGGCGGTTTACTCTCCCGGAGAAACTCTGGATCCGAATTGCTTGCCGACCGATCCGGATTGCACCGTTTCTTTGGTTACCTCGGTAAGCCATGGTGGAACGGGACTTTCTTCTTTGGGGACGAACGGGCAAATACTTAAAGTCGTGGACGGCGCTCTGGCGTGGGCGGAGGACAGCAATACGACTTATTCCGCCGGCACGGGAATAATCCTCACAGGAACGACGTTTTCGGCATCGCTCGGGACTTCTATTACCAATTCGGAAATCGAGGACGGGACAATCACTCTTGCCAAACTCTCGAGCAATTCCTGTACTGATGGACAAATTCCGGTATATGACTCTTCAAGCGGCACGTGGGGATGCGGTAATGACGCCGGAGGCACAAGTTACAGCGCCGGGAGCGGGCTTTCTCTCACTGGTTCTTCATTCGCGCTTGATCTCGCGAATGCCAACACTTGGAGCGGAATCCAGACTTTCAGCAACGGCTTTATTGTCGGTAGCAACACTTACACCAATCTGGCCGGTACCGGTTTGAATTTTTCCGGCGGGACGCTTTCTTCCGGTTTGGGAACCGCTATCGATTCCTCGGAAATTACCAATGGAACAATCGTTACAGAAGATGTAGCCGACAACACTCTGACTTTTGCGAAGCTCGCTCAAAACAGCTGCGGCACTAACCAGATAATTAAATGGAACGGATCGGCTTGGGCCTGCACGGCGGACAGCGACCATATCTATACGGCAGCTTCCGGACTCTGGCTTGGGGGCGGTGCCTTTTCGCTTGACGTCAATAACCTTACGGCAACAAGTTCGATTTCTGCTACTGACATGTTGCCGGTATACACATCCGCGGGAAACAGAAAGATATCAAGAAGCAACCTGTTTAGTGACGTGTTAGGATCACTCAACTACCGCGGAACTTGGAACGCGACCAGCAATTCGCCAGATCTCACAAGCTATTGCGCTTCCGGCACTAAAGGATATTATTATGTCGTCGGCACGGCCGGCACGACGAGTCTAAGCGGTATCGCCAGCTGGGCAATCAATGATTGGGCGGTTTGCAACGGCACGGCTTGGGAAAAGGTTCAAACCACTAACGTAATTACCAGTGTGTTCGGAAGAACCGGAACTGTTACCGCTTCCGGTGGAGACTATACCGCGGCTCAGATCACCAATACTGCTAGTGGAAACATAGCCGCGGTTACGGTGCAAAACGCGCTCAACGAACTGGACGACGAGAAACTGGGCACGGGGCTTCTCAGTGGACTCGTCTGGGTCGGTAATGTCTCCAATCAAGCAACAGCCGTGGCCTTGTCCGGAGATGCAACTATTGACAACACTGGCGCGCTGACGATCGGGGCAGACAAAGTGGTTCTTGCCACCGATACGACTGGCAATTATGTTGCGACTGTCGCCGACAGCGGATCGAGTATTATCAGTGTGGCTAATTCCGGATCAGAAAATGCCGCCATAACCCTCGGCATCGTTGACGACTCGCTTAATTTTACCAAATTGGCGGATGCCTTGACGCTTGACGCCGGTACTAGCGTAACTCTTGGCGGCAATGATCTGACCTTCGCTATCACCGGCGGGGGATTGCCGAGATTTACCCGGACCATAGCCGGAGAATGGATAAATTTTGCCGACGGTACTGATAGCTTCAGTCTTTACAATCGAGCCGGAACGCCGGAAGGATCAATTGCCGCAAATAAAGGATCGCTCGCAATCGACACGACCAACGGCGCGCTTTATATAAAGACATCCGACACTTTGAATACCGGATGGTCGGCTTTTGGTCTATCAAACGCGGGGGTAACTTCACTGAACGGTCTCACCGGCCAAACCCAAACTTTTGCCGTCGGTACGAGCGGAACGGATTTCGGCATTTCATCATCCGGGACGGCTCACACTTTCAATCTTCCCGACGCTTCCGCCACGGCTCGGGGTCTGGTCACGACCGGTACGCAGACGATCGCTGGAGCAAAAACTTTCAGTGGCAATACGGCGGTTGGCGGAATCCTGGGAGTAACGGGAGACTTAGCTGTGAATACTGACAAATTCAACGTCACCGCCGCTTCAGGAAACACCGCTGTAGGCGGAACGTTGACCGCTCAGGGCGCGGTGGCATATAAAAAGGGTTCTGATTTTTCGACAACAGACACTTCGACTGATGTCGATTTCGGAAACACTTCGCTGGTTCGGCTTACCGGCACGAGCGCTCAGACAATCGATACGATCGCGGGAGGTACGGACGGAAGAGTTTTGACGATTGTGAATGCCGGATCGAACTCAGCCACAATCAAAGACAGTTCAACGGCCTCGGGCACGGCGGGTAACAAAATTTATACCGGAACGGGTGCCGATCTCACTTTGGCGGCGGATGCCAGCGCTTTATTAGTCTACGATTCCGGAGCTTCTCGCTGGCGGGTAGTGGGCGGATCGGGCAGCGGCGGATCCGCTTCAACCTCAATACAGACAATTTCTTCGACTGGCAGTGCTTCGGGGTGGGGTTATACTGTAAAGGCAGACGCGACTTCTGCTTCAGTCACCGTTACCTTGCCGACTTCTTCCGGTAACGCCGGAAAGATGATTGAAATTTATAAAACGGATAACTCGACAAATTTTGTTAAAATCTCTGCCTATTCCGGACAAACCATAGACGAGACAACAAAAGACATTTATTTATATAATCAGGGCGAAAGTGTTGTATTTAGGTCTGATGGCTCAAACGTGCTAATTGCATCTCAAAACAAGAATGGAGATGTCGCTACGATAACCAACTGGCAGACAAGCACATTCTCAATAGAGTCTACCGGCACAGCTCCCAGCGGCGGCACGGTTACTATCAATAAAATGAGATGGAGAAGGGTCGGACAGAATATGGAAATTGAATATGACTACAATATGAGTGTTGCCGGCAGTAACGGGACCGGCACTTATTTATTACCAATTCCCAGTGGATACAATATAGATACGACTAATCTCGTATTACAAACTGCAGTATCGCGTAATGCCCCAACTCAGGGAGCTACGAATATTGGCTATGGCTATACTGATTGGAATCAAGTAGATAAAAACAGAAAAGCGTTGACAGCATATGTAT